>Ga0172371_10005696_pt1 | contig 18391 bp, 18 predicted proteins | sample Lak12m_FD_114543 | JGI IMG/M metagenome (GOLD analysis project Ga0172371, IMG submission 114543) | Freshwater microbial communities from Kabuno Bay, South-Kivu, Congo - kab_022012_12m | ecosystem: Environmental > Aquatic > Freshwater > Lake | place: Democratic Republic of the Congo: South-Kivu...
GCTGATTTTTTAACTTCGAAATAGCCTTTTTAACCATGGGACCCTCCTATTTGCTAAATTAATTGTAAGGCTGTTTAATAAATTTATCAAGAACAAACTTAACAAATATAAAGATTTTTTAATTGAGCTTATTTTCCCGTCGCGATGTGTTATTTGTGGTAAGTTAGGAGAAATGTGGTGCAAAAAATGTAGGTTGAAAACGGTTTTTATAAAAACTCAAACTTGCCCGATTTGTAATCAACTCAAGCCCCGGGGCAGTTATTGTTCCAGACACCGCCGAGATAAAAACCTTGGAGGTATTTTTGCTGTTGGTTATTTCAAAGATGAAAACCTTAAAAAAGTTATCCATTCATATAAATATGAAGGACTCTCGGCACTATCTTATGTACTTGCGGAAACACTATCCGATGCCATGAAAAGAGAAAATCTAAAATTTGATCTGGTTTCTTTTGTACCAATCACCAGAAAAAGGCAATCTTGGCGAGGCTATAATCAAGCTGAAGAATTGGCCAAGAAAATCGCTAAAATATTTTCTGTACCGCTAGCGCCGCAGCTTAAAAAAATCGCAGACACCAAACCTCAAGTGGGTCTGACAAAAAAGGAACGTCAAAAAAATCTTGAGGGAAAATTTAATATGAAATCTAAAAATCATTCCATATTTAACGGCAAAAGGATCCTTTTAATTGACGACGTGGTAACAACCGGAACCACACTAAATGAGTGTTCTTTGGTTTACAAAAAACTAGGGGCAAAAAGTGTTTGGGGAGCTGTTTTGGCTAAAGAATAACTCCTAAGCACTTGTAAATTATAAATTGATAATTGATAATTGATATATGGCAGGAGGGTCTAATAATCTAGATGGGATTGTGGCCACCACGGAAAAAGTTGGTGCGGTCAGTGGTGTTAATTTAGCCAAAGAACCGGAAGTGCCAGAAGATAAAATTGAGTCTCAACCGCAAATACTTTTATCTTGGAATGCTCCTTCTTTTTCTCATAAAGATAAAAATTTTATCTGGTTTTTAGTAGCTGGCGTTGCCATCCTTGGCTTAATTGGATTTTTTATTTACACCAAAGATTGGTTTTCTATTGGGATAGTCGTAGTCGTTTCGGCTGTGCTTTTTTGGTATGTTGCAAAGGTCAGGCCACATGACACTGAGTATTCCATTACCGATTTAGGTATAAATGCCGGTAATCACAACTATCCATTCTCCGAAATTCATTCATATTGGATTGTTTATAATGATCACACGAGAACACTGAACATTGCATTTTTAAAAAAGTATCTTCCTACACTAGTTATCGGTCTTGGGGATATAAACCCCTTAAACATAAAAGAATTACTAAGTATACATATTCCTGAACAGGAAAAAAGAACCGAAACCCTTGTCGACAAAATTATTCGAACAATTGGTCTTTAATTATTATCGCCCTATAAACTATTAACTAAACACTATTAGATCCCGGCCCTGATTCATTTTTGGGGTTTGGGCATCGATTGCTCGAAAAAGAACCTCCCAAGTATAAAAGTAGTTTTGACCTTCTTTCACCCCGGCGTCGTTTGTAATAACACCTCGAGCATCATAACCTGTGATAACTAAAAGATGATAAGAAGGTAATCTGCCATAGTGGGGATTTTCGAGTCCGTGTGTAATCACGGGAACAACAACCGGGTTTCCGGCAGAGAGTTCTTTTTTAATATCCTCGATTGTTATATTTTTCTTTACTGAATAAGAGTTGCCATAATAACTTTTGACGAATTCTCCGAACTTATCCAAATTTAAATCGGGCTCGACGCCATAGTTTGCTTTTTGCCAGTTTTTCATGGCAATCATCTCTGCACTTGCTTTGTCGGGAGGAATGATATTGTTTGGAAAATTCTTACCGTTTAGAAAATAATGATACATTAATGCCGCTGCTTCTTCGCAAGACTCTTCATGCACGGTCCAATTAGCATAGGGCGCTTGAACAGTGTAGGGGACAATTAATTGCACTGAGTCCTTTATCACAATTTCAATCGGTGGGGTTTCTGATATTTTTTCCGGTTCTTCTACTTGGTTGGTAACCTGATTGCTGTCTTCTTTTTCCTTTATTACTGACTGAAACATTAAAAAAGAAGCGTAACAAGACAAAATAAAAACCGCCAAACCAGCGGACACATATAATATTTTTTTATTCATTTTCATTTTCACTGGCGGAGAGGGTGGGATTCGAACCCACGATACCCTTGCGGGTATGACAGTTTTCAAGACTGCTCGATTAAACCGCTCTCGCACCTCTCCGAGAACAAATATTTTGGCGGTGAGGGAGAGATTCGAACTCTCGCGCCGGATTACTCCGACCTACAGGTTTAGCAAACCCGCCCCTTCAGCCTCTTGGGTACCTCACCATGACGAAGCGAACGCTTCGCAACTTCTAATTTTCAATTTCTAATTTCTAATTAAATCTGGAAAAGATTCAATTAGAAATTAGAAACTTATAAATCAAAATTTAGTTGTTTTACAAACTTTGGTGAGCCCGGTGCGACTCGAACGCACGACCAATTGCTTAAAAGGCAACTGCTCTACCAACTGAGCTACGGGCCCCGATGCCGCAAGCGGCGGAATTTCAATTTTCAAAGTTTAAGTTCTAAATCAATTCTGAATTATTTAATTTTAAAATTCAATTTAAATTTAAAACTTAGAATTTAGAATTAGCAAAAGTTTGCTTCAAGATTCTAGCACAATATGGCATTATTTTCAACGCTTCTTGCTATCTCAACCTCTCTCAAAATGTTATCATATATACATGTCCGGAGGGTCACAAAAAACAATTAGTGGTGTAGTGGCATCATTCAATCGTGATGAGCTAGAAGCTGATGTTGCACGGAAAGCTCAAGCATTAGGTTTGGGTTATTTCGATGCCAGAAGCCGAGAATTTCAACCGGATATGCTCTCATTCATCTCAGTAGAGGAAGCCCAAAAAGGTGTTTTACCGGTCAAAAAAGATCGAAAGAATTTTACCCTTGGTGTCACTGATCCAAAAAGCGAACAAGCACAAGCAACTATTGCAGAGCTTTCTCATTACTACACAGTGGAACCAGTGCTCGTTTCTTGGGAATCAATTAAAGATGCCCTCCCGCATTTCAGGGGGCTAAAAAAGCAAATTCTCGAAAAAAGAAACGATTATGAGATTGAAACTTCAACGGAACCTCTTACTTTTAAAGATTTAGAGACTCAACTAAATGAGGCTCCTCTTCAAGATATTCTAAAATATATTGTCACGATGGGTCTTAGCACAGAGGCATCGGATATCCATCTGGAACCACAAAAAGAAGGTGCCCGAGTTCGTTTCCGGATAGACGGCGTTTTGCATGTTGTCGGGCTCCTTAATGATGAACGATACAAATATATTTTGTCGCAGATCGAACTTTCTTCAGGCCTAAAACTAAACGTAAACGAAGCTCAAGAAGGTCGGCTTGAGGTTAAAAAAACAGGTGGGAATATTAGTGTTCGTGTGGAAACAATGCCTACTCTTTATGGTGATGACATCAGTCTCCGAATCTTTAACACCGAAGCCACCATGTTAAATTTGTCGGACCTTGGGTTAAATGAATATCACAAAGTGCCTTTGGCGAAATCCCTAGCGCGTCCTAATGGAATGATCCTAGTGGTGGGTCCAACCGGAGCCGGAAAGTCTTCAACAATTTATGCTGTTTTAAATGCCTTAAACAAAACAGAAGTCAAAATCGTTACGCTCGAAGATCCTATTGAATATGCACTCCCCGGCATTGCTCAAAGCCAGATAAATGAGGGCGAAAGCTTTGTCGAAAGACTGAAAGCAGTCCTCCGGGAAGACCCAGATATTGTGATGGTTGGTGAAATTCGTGATGCCGAAACAGCCGACGTGGCACTTCATGCTGCCCTAACCGGACACGTGATGATTTCGACTTTCCATGCCAATAATGCGGTGACTGCAATTGGACTCCTAAAAGAAATTGCAACTGCAAAAACACTTCTTGGCACGTCTATCAATTTGATTATTGCTCAGAGATTGGTGAGGAGACTTTGCCAGAGCTGTAAAAAACTCTACACGCCAAAACCGCAGGAATTGGAATTTGCTCAGAAAGTTTGGGATGAACTGCCGGCAGAGATAAAAAAAGATCAAAAGCTAGAATTTTTTGCCTCTAGCGGTTGTGAAACATGCGGACAGCTTGGCTACAAAGGAAGAATTGGAATCTTTGAACTTTTAGATTTAAATATTGAGTTACAAAAACTAATTGGAAGTGAAAATATTACCTCATCCGAAATGCAAGATGCAGCCCGAAAATCGGGGATGATAACGATGGAAGAAGACGGGCTTCTTAAGGCTGTGAATGGAACCACTTCTCTGTCTGAAGTAATGAAAGCGGTAAAAGAATAGCATTTTGCTATTTTTTTTCAAAAAGGGTCCGACCCTTTTTGGCATATATAACGAAAATGGTGCTTGAGTGAGTTAGATTGTAAAGTAACTAACTTTTTCCTGTATGTCTTTGAGATCTTGTCTGACCACCTCGATAATTTCGACCGCCTCGTTTACCACTTTGACCTCGCGGATTTCTTTCAGAACTTCCTCTACCAACACCACCTTTATGAACATCTACTCCTAATGCATGTTGAGTAGTTTTTATTACTCTAGGTTTTTCTTTGAGGGGAATAGTTTTATATTGAGTGTCTTTTTCAACCTCTGTTAATCCTGTTTTAGCTGGTGTTGGCGTCACAAAACCTTCTTGGTCTGGGCCTCCTAATGAAGGCAGTACTGCCTCTAACCTGTCAAAGAATATCCCAATTCCGTGGGTATCTATGTCTGTTTGCATATCTTGATCTAGAATAATTTTGATTTCACCAATTTGAACCACAATTACAAAGTTACCACGGCAAAGTTGTTCATCGGAAATTCTCATCCCCGTTAATTCAAGATTTCCGCTAACAGTAGCCATTGCTTCATTAATTTTTTGCGTTTCTGTAGACTCTAGAGAAATAGCGGGAGTCAAACCAAGTTCACTAAAATATTCTTTCAAGCCCGATTGAAGCTCGGAAACCATTCCTATTCGATCAAGATCTCCTTGGTCGACCCCTAAAAATTGACCATTTGCCGTTTCTACCCCAAATGTTCTTTCGGTTCCAACAGTTAAAGAGTCGATTATTTGCTGTTTAATTTCTTCACCACTCTTTTCGACATCAACACCCTGCTCCGTTAGCCGTTTTGATATTTCTGGCCAATAAGCATTTACTAAATCGGTAATTAGTTCAGCATCCCTTTTTATATCACTGGCTTTATTTGGGTCAATTTTTTCCACATCATATGTTCCCTCGAGGACCACACCTTGATTCATGGATACAGGCATTTCTAGGGGTGCATTACCGATAAGCTGCAGCATAATAGCTCTGTCTGAAATTTTTCTTATCTCACCATTATCAAGGGTCACGGTACTTTTACCCAAATCAACCTGAAAACTATGACCTTCATCGAATAATTTTTTCATCACTTTTTTTGTAGATTCCGGGCTAACCATCCCAGACTTTCGAGCAGCTCTAATAATATCTTCTGGGGTACCGGCGCAAACAAGCTCATTATCGTCAAAAACAGTAGCCTGTAAAATCATCTCTAACTGTCTAACTTGACCGCCGGATACTTTTCCGTCTCTCTTTGCTTCAGCAATTTGTTGAAAAGCGTTTTCTAAATATTCTTCTAAAATTTGATGCCTTTCTTCGCCTCTGATCCTTCTATCTTTGTTCATGGCAACAAATTCTTGTGCACTCTTTAAAAATCGACGGTTAAAAACATTTTCTTTTATATCCTCAAGTGAAATTAAATCGCTACCACGTTCTTTTACGGATTCGGCAATTTCTTCTGAAATATCAAATTTTTCAGGTCCACTATCTACATTAGCAAGCTCAGATGGCTTAATTATGATTTCTTTATGAGCCGTTTGTACTTCTGAGCCACTGGATGATGATTCTTTAGCAGCAACTCTTTGGGCTCCAAATAACACCACTGCTGCCAACAAAGGGCTAAGTGCCCTTCTTAGAATTGGGTTTCTGAAAATACTTGTTGTTTCAACTTTGTCTAAATTAGCCGATGATTCTTGGAAAAGTCTATCTAGTTCTTGTTCGGTGGTATCGGGTGCCTCGGGGCTACTTAGGCGACTAGTATTTACTTGGTCAAGACCTTCATTACTCAAATTATTATTTTCAATACTCCTTGCGGACATATTTCCCCCTAATTATTTAATTTCTTTGAAATTTCTTCTATCCGATTTTTGTCCAAATACTCTAAAAGTATACTATTACTTTTTCGTAGCAGTATTATCATTTCTTTTGGATTATCTTTTGATTGCAATGCTATTTTGTTTGCATCATCAATAATTTTTTGGGCTACTTTAGGGTCAATTTTTTTTAGTTCTTCAATTTTTTTGTTAATTATTTTTGTATCCATAACTAAATTATAAACAAAAAAACATTAATATCAAAAGTTAAAACCAACCCTTTTCTTTTTCAAATTGTTCCAAGAGTTCACGCTGTTTTCGGCTGATTTTGGTCGGAGTTTCCACAATCACGGTAATATAATGATTCCCTTTTCTGTTTGAATTCAGTTGCGGCAATCCTCGTTCTGAAAGTCGAAAAACTTTACCCGATTGTGTGCCGGCTGGAACTTTAAGGGTCACATTTTCGGTGACGGTTTCAATATCAACCTCTGTACCGAGTGCAGCTTGAGGGAATGTAATTTTAACCTCACTATAAATATCGGCACCCTCACGCTTAAAACGAGTATCAGGCTTAACGACAACAGTTAAATAAAGATCTCCGGCCGGTGTGCCGGCCACTCCTGCTTCACCGAGTCCAGAGAGCCGAATCGTTTGGCCGCTGTCGATACCGGCTGGAATCTTGATTTTAAGCGGTTTTCTTTCCTTGATCCTTCCTTGTCCATGGCAAAGACTGCAAGGTTTTTCGGGCACTTTGCCACTACCGTGACAAGTTTCACAAGTGGCAGTTTGGGCAAAAGTCCCAAACATCGTGTGTGTTTGCTTCGTCACCTGGCCACGGCCACCACAGGTGGGGCAATTTTTTGTTGCTGAACCCGGTTCGGCACCTGAACCTTTGCATTTCTCACAAGTATTATATTTGTCGAGTGTAATTTCGTGCTCAACCCCTTTCACTGCATCCATAAAATCTATCGTAATCCTAGCTTCCAGGTCGGATCCTTTTTGTGTGCGTCTCCCCGAACGTCCACCGGTGAACATCGATTCAAAAATATCACCAAAACCACCCAAATCTTCAAAATTGACATTAAAACCACCTTGGTTAAATCCACCTTGTGCATATTGGCCCCAATCGAACCCACCTGCACCCTGACCGCCCATTCGAGGTCCGGCGTGACCAAATTGGTCATAGGCAGCTCGTTTTTTTTCATCCGAAAGGACACCATAGGCTTCATTTACTTCCTTGAATCGGGCTTCATCTTCTTTAGACCCACCTTTGTCTGGATGATACTTTAAAGCCAGCTTACGATAAGCTTTTTTTAATTCTTCTTTTGTGGCGTTCTTTGATACGCCTAAAATTTCGTAATAATCACGTTTTTCTGACATTCTTTGTCCATTTCTCCGACGGAAGCTCGTGCCTTCGTCGGAGTGATGGACATCCGATAGCTGTCGATTCTATCGAAAATCTATTTTATTTTTTGTCGTCATCCTTTTTATCTTCGTCAACAACCTCTCCCTCGACTGGTTTTTCTTTACCGGCTTCTTCTTCCGGAATCTCATTGTCGGGATTAACATTTTTAGACTCTTCTTGATAAAGCGAAGCGCCAACTTTTTGAATCAACTCACTTAATTCATCGGTGGCTTTCTTAATCGCCTCGATATCATCACCGTCTTTTACTTTTTTTAAAGCTTCAACTTTTTCTTCAACGGCTTTTTTGTCGTCTTCTTTAACTTTATCGCCGGCATCCTTAAGGGTTTTTTCGGTGGTATAAATAAGGGTATCGGCAACATTTTTGATTTCGACAACCTCTTTTTTCTTTTTATCTTCTTCGGCATGCTTTTCGGCCTCTTGACGCATTTTTTCGATCTCTTCTTCTTTTAATGCAGAAGAACCGGTGATAGTAATTTTTTGTTCTTTGCTGGTCGCTTTATCCTTAGCAGTTACGTTTAAGATGCCGTTAGCATCAATGTCGAAGGTGACTTCAATTTGAGGAACACCACGTGGTGCCGGTGGAATGCCATCGAGCATAAATCGTCCCAAAGTTTTATTGTCTGCCGCGAATTCACGCTCACCTTGCAATACATGTACTTCAACAGATGGTTGATTGTCGGCAGCGGTTGAAAAAGTCTCAGTTTTTGAAGTTGGAATTGTGGTGTTTTTTTCGATCAGTTTAGTTGCAACCCCGCCAAGAGTTTCTATTCCTAGCGAAAGTGGGGTCACATCAAGAAGCAGAATGTCTTTAACCTCACCGCCTAAAACTCCGCCCTGAATTGCAGCTCCAATTGCAACAACCTCATCCGGGTCAACACCCTTTAGTGGTTCTTTCCCGAAGAATTTTTTAACTTCTTCTTGAACTTTTGGCATTCTGGTCATACCACCGACCATAATTACCTCATCGATATCTTTTGCTTCAACTCCAGCATCCTTAAGGGCCTTTTTGACCGGTTCTAGCGTTTTTTCAACCAAATCACCCACCAAATCTTCTAGTTTGGCACGTGTCATCTTAAGGTTTAGATGTTTTGGACCATTAGCATCGGCTGTAATAAATGGGATATTGATTTCGGTTTCTACTTTTGAAGAAAGTTCCATTTTGGCTTTTTCAGCGGCTTCTTTCAATCGTTGCAGTGCAGCAGTGTCCTTTTCGAGATCCATATTCTGATCCTTTTTAAATTCTGCAATTAACCATTCAATGATGTGTTGGTCGAAATCGTCTCCACCAAGGTGGGTATCGCCGTTAGTGGATTTTACTTCAAAAACCCCATCACCTAGTTCCAAAATAGAGATGTCAAAAGTTCCTCCACCAAGGTCATAGACAGCAATTTTCTCGTCTTTTTTCTTGTCGAGTCCATAGGCTAGTGCAGCAGCAGTTGGCTCATTGATTATTCTTTTTACTTCAAGACCGGCAATTTTTCCGGCATCTTTTGTTGCTTGACGTTGGGCATCGTTAAAATATGCAGGGACAGTAATCACCGCCTCGGTTACCTTTTCACCCAAATAAGATTCAGCATCAGCTTTCAATTTGCCGAGAATCATAGCAGAAATTTCTTCCGGAGAGTGGTCTTTTTCACCCATTTTCACTTTAACGGCATTACCGGATTTTTCTATTTTGTATGGAACCAATTTAATATCTCTTTGAACTTCTGGATCATCGAATGTCCGGCCAATCAAACGCTTAACCGAAAAAATAGTATTTTCATAGTTAATGACAGCTTGGTTTTTTGCCGGACGTCCCACAAGACGTTCACCGCTTTTAGCTATTGCTACCATCGATGGTGTTGTGCGGTCACCCTCACTATTTTTGATGATGTTTGGTTTTCCACCTTCCATCACAGCAACGGCTGAGTTAGTTGTTCCAAGGTCGATTCCTATAATTTTGCTCATATGTCACTCCTTCTAGTCGTTCCAGTGATCAGTACTCAGTGATCAGTTATATGGAACATTTTTAATTTATAATCTCTTATCTCTTATCTCTTATCTCTTATCTCTTATCTCTTATCTCTTATCCCTCCGCTATCTTTACTTTGGCGGGTCTTAAAATCCGATTTCCTAATTTGTATCCTTTTTGAACTTCTTCGACGATTGTACCGGGTGGTTTAGCTGATTTTACCTCCCCAACTGCCTCATGTAGCTCGTGATCAAACTTTTGATCAACTGTTTCGATTTCTGAAAGGCCTTCATCTGCCAAAGTTTGTTCAAGTTGACGTTCGATATGCCAGATTCCTTTTACCCAATCATTTTCGGCTAACTCTTTAGGCAAATGCTTAAGCGCTAGCTTAAAATGGTCAAGTGTGGGAAGAAGGCGAATCACTAAATCATTTGTAGCAAACTGTGAAAATTCTTCTTTTTCCTTTTGAACCCGGTTCCGATAGTTATCAAAATCGGCTTGAATTCTTTTAGCAAGATGTTGCAATTCGACAAGCTCTGATTCTGACTTTTTTTTCTTAACTTTTTTTTGCATCTTTCTCCTCTAATGCGTTTTTAACTTCATTTATAGCGGCTAAATTTCTTTCATAACTCATTCTCATTGGTCCCATGATTCCCAAGTAACCCCGAGCACCGATAGGTGATTGAAATTCCGAAAGAATGATCGAAACACCAGCTGATTTACCGATAGGTGCTTCAGAACCGATATATATTCTGGTGCCAAAGTTTTTTGGGAGCTCATCATAAAGCAGGTCCAGATTGTCTATTAACTCGGCGGTTTTAATGATTTGCATTGGATCCAGTAGTTCTGGAAAAGAGAATAAATTACCCAACCCGTGGGAAAAAATACTCCCAGACGTGCCAGCAAAACCCATGCTTCTGGTGAGTTCCGAAAGGACTTCGCTTGCGGCATCGAGTTGACGTTCGAAACGGTCGTGGATTGAGGCCAGTCTTTTGTGAACCGCATGCTCCTCACGGGCGGCCAGAGCACGTTCGGCTTCGATCATATCAACAAAATATCGGTAACCTATTTCCGTTGGGATTCGACCGGCTGACGTATGAGGGTGGGTTAAGAACCCGAGCCGCTCAAGTTCTGCCATCTCTGCTCGAACTGTGGCCGTGGAGAAGGGGAATTGAAATTTCTCAACAATGATAATTGAGCCCACCGGCTGACCGCTTTCAATGTACTCTCTGACTACTGCTTCAAGTATGGCTTCTTTGCGTGAGTCCAATTCAGCTCCTTTTAGCACTCTAACAATGTGAGTGCTAAATAAATATAGCACTTTCACTAAATCCATGTCAAGTCAAAAAAAGACTAACTTTAAAGAACACTTTTCAAATAGTATAATAAGATAAATTATTATGATGGGAGGGTTATGGCCAAAGCACTGATTGTATCTTCTGATTCTGAAACAAGATTTACTTATGAAAAGGCAATTTCTTTTCAGGGTTTTTTGGTTCGTACGGCTAATGACATTAAAAAAGCTTTAATGGAATTAAAAAAACAGTGGCCGGATTTGGTGGTAATCGATTTTGACTCACATGCCTCGGAAGAGCTAGAAGCGCTAAGAGCTTTAAAACCGGCCAAAAAAGATTTACCGGTTATTATTGTGACCGACCTTAAAAAAGCTAATGAAAAAAAACAAGCCTGTGTAATTGGAGCCTGTCATTACCTTTCTAAATCCGAAAGTACATTGGGAGATTTGATTAAGCTGGCAAGAAAGGCCATTAAATGAAAGCGATTAAAATCGTAGTGGCTGATGACGATTTGAGTCTTCAAAATCTATACCGCTCGGCTTTGGAATCTCGAGGCTATCGTGTTTGGACTGCTTGTGACGGTGAGGAAGCACTCGAAATAATCGATAAAATTGGTCCTGATCTATTAATAGACGACGTGATGATGCCAAATCTCCATGGTTTGCATGTTTTGGACATTGTAAAAGGGACACCGGAAACCTCTCATATAAAAGTAATTATGCTCTCGGCTCTCGATGATCCAAATACTAAAGAAAAATCTTTTCAACTGGGGGCCGATGACTATATAGTAAAATCACAGTCTTCGATCACAGAAGTGCTTGATCGGGTCGGAAAGGTCATAGGCTAATGGCGAAAATTATCTTTGAGAACGAACTAGAAGAACTTGCAGCACAACTATCAAGAAAATTCCGAGTAATTGTGCCTGTTTATGAGCATGAACACTCACCTTTCGGCAAGATTATCTTTACCGAATACCAAAAAGGTCAAAAGTTAGCTTTTTCTTATCCCACTACTAACTTACCTCCAAAAGAATTCTTTCTGCCGCCTAAAGATGTACTCTTTGAATACAAAGAAGGTAATCCCTTGCTGCCAAAAAATCAAAAAACAGTTATTTTTGGATTATCTTGTGAAGATTTGGAAGGGATAAGCCAACTCAAAGAGATTTTCAAAAAACCAGTCACTGATACAGTCTATCTTGAAAAAACCGAAAACACATATTTAATTGGTTTGGACCATTTCTCTCCCCCAAAGGGGATTGAATTTGATCTTTATCTGCAGAAAATAAAAGCAGACACCTATGCTGCTTTTACTAAATCAGTTTTTGGCAAAAAATTAGCGTCTAGCAAGCTTTTTGAACAGCATAATATTAAAATACCAAAAGTCACCCGAAAAAAAGACTCACTGATTCGGGACCCAGAATTACCGAAAATCATAGAAAATTCAAAGGACCATCCTGTTTGGAAAGAGCTTGCCGAGATATGTTTTGGTTGTGGAATCTGTTCCTATGTTTGCCCGCTCTGTTATTGTTTTGAGACCGAAGATGAAATTGATCTTCCATTATCAAAAGATCCCAAGGGCAGACGTTGTCGCACATGGGATTCCTGTATGCTTAGTCATTTTTCAGAAATCTCGGCTCATAATTTTCGGCCGGAACTAACGGATCGTATCTATAATTGGTATTATCACAAATTTGTTCGTATGCAACACGAATACGGTTTCCCGGGTTGCGTCGATTGCCGACGTTGCACTATTTTTTGCCCGGCAAAAATAAATTATCGCAGTGTTCTAGAGCGTTTAAAAAAAGATTATCATCCTCGGAGGAAGAAATGAAACACCATAACTATATTCCTCAAAAGGCTAAAATTATTGCAAAAGAAATCCTTCGTGATGACATTGTGGCATTGACGCTAAAACCGAAAAATCCGCTCCGATTTATCCCAGGTCAATTTGTGATGCTTTCGGTTTCTGGCTTTGGTGAAATTCCGATAGGAATAACGACCTCACCTGATGAAAGAGGTGAGTTCGGGGTGGCGATTCGCTCGGTTGGTATGGTCAGCCAAAAGATTTGTTCGCAAGAAGTTGGAGACGAACTCGATTTTAATGGCCCTTTTGGTAATGGTTTTCCCCTTACTAAGCTAAAGGGTCGGGACGTTGTCATTGTCTCTGGGGGGATTGGTCTCTTCCCACTCCGTTCACTAATTCATCATCTTGAAATCAATAAAAAGTTAGTAAAGTCATTAACAATTTTAAATGGTGCAAAAAGCCCTAAGGAATTACTCTTTGCCTCAGAATATCCAAAGTGGGAAAAATTTGCCAAGTTATATTTAACAGTTGATAGTTGCGATTCCTCTTGGAGCGGTTGTACAGGACTAATTACAAAGCTATTCGAACTTGCAGATGTAAAGAAAGGTTCTTTGATGATTGTATGCGGCCCACCGGTAATGTTCAAATCGGTCTGCATGCAATATGGAGGCAAACGAGTGGCCGAAAGTGATCTCTATTTGCTACTTGAAAGGCGGATGAAATGTGGTGTTGGCAAGTGCCAACATTGTACCTGTGGCAAATATTACGTTTGTTTGGATGGGCCTGTTTTTTCATATGACAAGATTAAATATATTAAGGAGGCTTTTTCATGAAACCGCGGATTGCTATTTTTGATCTCACCGATTGTGAAGGATGCGAACTGCAGTTTGTTGCCCTCAGAGAAAAACTTCTTGCTGCCGGACACGATTTTGAAATTACTAACTGGCGCCTTGGCTCTGATGTTGTTTCTGGTGGTCCCTTTGAAGTCAGTTTTATTGAAGGTAGCCCAATCTCCGAATCTGATATCGAAATAATAAAACAAGCTCGAAAAGTCTCTAAAACAATTGTTACCCTTGGGATCTGTGCAGATCTTGGGGGAGTTCAGTCGATGATTCCGGAAGGTGCCCGAAAGATGTTACTCTCTGAAGTCTATAATAAATCCTATAAATCTAGTTCAAAACCACCAAAACCCGTTTCTTATTATATTGATGTCGATATTCACCTGCCTGGTTGCCCGGTAAATCCAGATGAGCTGACACGCCTACTATCCTGTGTTTTTGCCGGAAAAAAGTTTATTCCGGCTTATGCTCCGGTTTGTCTTGATTGCAAAGCAAAAGGAAATCCCTGTCTTTTTCTGGATGAGGGATTTTGTATGGGTCCGGTCACAAAAGGCGGTTGCGGTGCTCCTTGCCCCACGGCGGGACTCCGGTGTTATGGTTGTTTTGGACCGCTTCCTGATGCAAATCTTACTGCGCTTAAAAATGTCACCGAACGGGAGCTCACCGACAAAGAGCTAGAAAATGCCATAAGGTTGTTTTTCCGTCATTCAGCCGAGTATAAAAGTTATAAATCTAAACCGAAAGGCAAAAAATGAGCGGAGATATTTTAAATCAGTATATAACCAAAATCGAAGGTCATGGAAATTTAAAATATTCACACAAATCAGGATCGGTTCGGGTCGAAATTGATGAGGGCGAAAGACTATTCGAAAAATTAGTCATTGGTCAAAGCTATCGTGATGTGGCTTTTATTACCGCCAGAATCTGTGGTGTTTGTCCTACCTCTCATGTTTTTGCTGCAACTCTCGCAGTGGAAAATGCTTTTGAGGTGGAGGTCAATGATGCCATCTTAAGTTTAAGAAAAGCCCTTCAAGCAGCCCAAATCGTCCAATCTCACACCTTGCATGCTTTCTTTTTAGCCCTGCCTGATTACCTGGGTGTTAGTGGGGGTCTTGAGCTTCACGACAAAAATCCACGGGCTTTTAAATTGGCTAGTGGATTAAAATCAGTTGCCGATGAAATAATTGCTGTGATTGGCGGACGGCCAGTACATCCGGTTAGTCCCACCATTGGTGGCTTTACAAAAGTTCCTAAAGATAAAGAGATTGAAGGCTTAATTTCAAGTGTCCGATCAGGTCAACGTCTAGCGCTGGAAGCACTGGAGTTGTTCGCCGGCTTCAGATATCCATATTTAAAACGACTAGCCGAATATTTTAGTCTAACCAAGTCAGATGTTGTCGATATTTTCGGAGATCGTCTAATCTCTTCAAATGGAGTCGACATTTCACCGTCAGATTACCAATATGTGATTAAGGAAAAGGTAAAATCATATTCAACTGCCAAATTTGCAACGCATGACAATCATGGAATGCTGGTTGGTGCTATTGCTCGGGTGAATATGATGGAAACGACTGATTTTATGCCTAAAACTCAAGGAGCACTAAAAGAATTCAAGATTAAAACCCCGCTTCTAAACACATTTAAAAATAACTTGGCACAAGCAATTGAAATCCTTAATTTTTTGGAAATAATTGAGCATGAGCTTACAAGCTATTTAACCGGCCGAAGAATGCGGACAAAAGTTGGATATACAGTGCAGGCAGGCACAGGGGTTGGTGCGGTTGAGGCACCACGAGGCACTCTCTATCATATGTATGAATTCGATAAAAACGGGATTGTGACCGATTGCGATATTATTACTCCCACGGTTCAAAACTTGACCAATCTCGAAGATGACGCAAGCGTTTATCTAGCGCAAAATAAAACAGTGACTATCCCTCGCCGCGAGCGCGAACTCACCATGCTCGTTCGCGCCTACGACCCTTGCATTACTTGTTCGGTCCACTAACCTAATAAAAACAAATCTAAATCTCTTTAATCCATTAATCCTTTTTGAATATATATTTTTGATTTACTAAAAACACTATTGTACTATATAGTAGAATAGTGAAAAGGAGAAAAATATGAAAGATTTTTGGTATCAAAAAGAAATAGATGCTTTAATTACAGAAATAGTTGCGATAAAAAACAGAAAAGAATTATTAGAACTTTTTGATCAGATTTTAACTCCAAGAGAGTTAAACGATATGGGAAGACGAAAAGCAATTATTACATTGTTAAATCAGCAAGCTACTTATCAAGAAATATCTGAAAAATATGGGGCAAGTCCTAATATTATAGCCAAATTAAGCCATAAAATAGGTTACGGTTTTAGAAGAACATCTAAATCTGTTAGCCCAAAACCCTCGGAAAAAAGTATAAAATCAAAAAAGAGTCATGTAATAAAATACAAAGGTGCAACCCCAATCCACAAAATGTTTGATTAACTTCTAGAATCGGGGGATGGTGGGCACTACTGTACTATATAGTACAATAGTGAAAATAAAAGTGTTGCAAAGAGGTTATGTTATTAATAAAATATATTGAAAGAGGTGGGGATGAAGGCGGAAAAAAAGTCTAAAGACAATAAAAAGAAATATTTAATCATTGGAGTTATTTGCACAAGCATCTTAATTGTGGCCGGAATCGGCTACTTTTTTTATCTTGTTTATCACAAAGACCAACCAAGTTTTGTTCCGGGTGAAACTCGCGGTGATATTCGAGAAGGAATTAAAGAAATTATTGCTGAACCACTTGCCAATGTTTGGCCCTCTGTAGGAGATGCAATGGTTGGTGCAGCTTATGTCGCACCAACTGTCCAGGATCCGACTGACCCAACAGCAAATTGGCAGACCTATAAGAATGAAGAATTGGGGATTGAATTTAAATACCCGGAGGGTTGGAAAGCTGATATCTACAATCAAAATATTTTTGGGAACCAAGTAGAAATGTATATAACAGTAGATCCAAAAAATACTAATTATGAACTCTCACAAATTGCGATTAGAAAATATAATTCAGAACTCTTTGAGGTAGAGAATGCAGAACTTTCTGATGTAGAAACAGAAAAAACTGAGACTCTTTATGTGGGGAGTATTATGGGTAAATACTATACATTGAAAGTCCCAAGCTTCGATAGTAGTGAATCTAGAAATGCTTATGAATGGATAGGTCAAATAGGAGATTCAGTTTATGTTATTGCGTATGTACCGAACACAGGAAGCACCGACCTATATGAAGAATATCAAGGAATTCTTAAAGGGTTTAAAACAAACTAATTTTTTTCGAAATACAATAATTCTTGTTTCGGTTTTTCTTTTGTTACCTGGAATTGTTTTTAGCCAAACTACCGATGAAATATTTGTGGATGGATTTGATTTTCCTGTTGGTAAAACTGAAGGGGATGGGTACTACAATGCGCAGGGAATTGGTATATGGAATCAAAAATTTAGAAATTACCATCTTGGAGAGGATTGGAATAAGAAGTGTGGTAGTGACTGTGATTTAGGCGACCCTGTATATGCAATTGCAAATGGGAAGGTTGTTTTTAAATCTTATGAAAAAACATGGGGAAATATCATAATTTTAAGGCATCAGCTTACTGATAACACACAAGTCGATTCAATGTATGCTCACTTGAAAGATAATTTAGTTTCCTTAAACCAGATTGTCCCAAGAGGTTATCAAATCGGGACTATTGGAAAGGGGGATAGTAATATCTTTCCGGCACATTTACATTTCGAAATCCGTAACGACACTACACTTGGTAAGGGAATTGGATATGGACCCCTGTCCCATCCTGGTTATCTTAACCCTTCTGAGTTTATTCGGGGGCATCGGCCGCTAAGGGCGCTTACTTTGGCGGCTGAAAATAAGCAAGGTGAAGGCATCCGCCTAAGCTGGTCTAAGCCAGATTTCGAAATAGATAAAATCGAAATCTATCGTGCCACAGAGCAAAACGGCACACAAGATACCACCAAAAGATCCACAGTTGCCACACTTACAACCAGTGATACACTCGAGCATGTCGATAAAACCAGCGAAATAGGTCGGACCTATTTTTACGGGCTGGGGATTTATGGAAAAAACGGACTGTTTGTGCAAACAAACGAGGTTAGTTCAATGCGACCAAACGAGATTATCAGAATCGAAACTACTCCTGCACAACAATCGGAGCCGGTTATCGCCAGTGGTAAAGTTTTTTGGACCGATTCCATGAGTTCGGATCCGGGTAAATACAATATCTATTGTTATGATCTTGCAGAAAAGAAAACCTGCAGCTATCCCATTAGTCTCCCAAAAACAGGGAGCGCAAGCGAGATAGACGCCGGAGGAAAACATGTTATTTTCCAATCGAACGTCTATGGCCAAAAAAGCAATGTTTATGCCATTAATATCGAAGATAGTTCTATCCAAATGGTTAACCCAGATGAGTCAAAAACAAAGGATCAAATTACTCCATCTGTTTCAGAAAACGGTATTGCTGTTTGGGCAGACGATCGGAATGGTACTGATTATGATATTTTCATTCGCAACTTAACAGGAGGCGAAGAATCACTCTTTGCAGGTGGCGTGGGGAATCAACGCTATCCGGAGATTTCCGGCAGTAATGTGGTTTGGATAGATTCCCGGGCCGGGAATCGTCACGATTTGTATGTAAAAGACATAAACGGAGGCGGGGAAATACTGATTGACACTAATGTTGGTCTTGCGGAACCCGACATTTGGCAGAATTACGTTGTTTGGCCCAAAGACAAAACGCTAAAAATATACAATATCTCAACTAAAGTAACCCAAAGCATTCCTGGTGCC
>Ga0172371_10005697_pt1 | contig 18389 bp, 7 predicted proteins | sample Lak12m_FD_114543 | JGI IMG/M metagenome (GOLD analysis project Ga0172371, IMG submission 114543) | Freshwater microbial communities from Kabuno Bay, South-Kivu, Congo - kab_022012_12m | ecosystem: Environmental > Aquatic > Freshwater > Lake | place: Democratic Republic of the Congo: South-Kivu...
CAGTATGGAAGCCCGACCAGCCCGAAGGTCTGGCCGCCTGGTATCTACTGGATCATGACTGACGTGTATTACGAGCAGAGCATCGGCGCTGCACCGTACCGGCTGTGGATCAACGTCTGGGATCCGGCCAACGAGCACCAGCCGCCGTCCGACGTCCTGCTCAAGGAGAACCTGAGCTACGTGCCGGATTCTCCGTACGAGGCAATCGGCTTGCACGGGGCCAGGTGGACCTGGTCCCGCGAGGCCGGCGCCCTCTACGGCAAGTATGGCGCAGACACCGGCGTCATCGCCCAGGAAGTCGAGCAGCTCTACCCGCAGGCAGTCTCCCGCGACGACAACGGCTATCTGCACGTGGACTACGATCTCCTCGACTCGATGGTCATGGGCAGCAGGTAACTAGTCCCTCCTCCCCCCGGAGGGGGGAGACGAGACGGGTAACCAAGGGGGCAGTTCCTTCCCGTGATCGACTTCCATGTTCCGCAGGAGCAACCTCCACGCTCGGCACCACCGGCTATGGTGCTTGTCCGGCCCGGGGGGAGGAGACGAGCGGGGTGACCAACGCAGCCTTTCCTTCCCATGGCCCAGCGATGCAGCCCATAGCGATCTTCTCCACCTGTCCGATCGAGATCCTGTACGCTGCCGGACTGGTGCCCCGGGACATCAACAACCTGTTCGTTACGCACGAGCGGCCGGAGTCGCTGCTTGCCGAGGCCGAGGCCGCGGGCATCCCGCCGACCGTCTGCACGTGGACCCGCGCCTTGCTCGGCACGACCGTGGCCCATAGGTTCCCAAAGGCGCTGGTCGTTGTCCGGGGCGACTGTGCGAACAACGCGATCGTCGGCCGCCTGCTCCTCCCCCCTTCGGTGGAAGTCATCGAGTTCTCCTACCCGCAGTCCAATAGCGACCGGCCCGGGCTTCGCAAAGCGCTGCGCTCGCTCATGCGCCGCCTGAACGTCGCGCCCACACAGGTCGATGCGGTCTTCGAGCGCTTCCGCCCGATCCGACAGATGCTCCTCCAGATCGATCAGCTTGCGGCCCAAGGCCGCATCCCCGCCCCCGTCGCCCGCTTCTGCCTCCTCGACTCCACGGACATGGGCGGAGATCCCGACAAGTACCAGGCCAGGCTTGCCGGCCTGATCGCGGAGTGTTTGCGCGACCCCCAACCGGCCCTCGCTGCGCTCGGGCCACCGCCCCCGCGGGGGGCGGCGGGACAGTGCCTTTCGGGCATGGCCGTTCCAGCGCGACCCCCCACCGGCCCTCGCGATGCTCGGGCCACCGCCCCCGCGGGGGGCGGCGGGACAGTGCCTTTCGGCACGGCCGTTCCTTCCGGGGATCGGCCTCCTCGGCTCGCGGTTTTCGGAGTACCCAGCATCTTTCGCTGCTTTGCCGAGAGCCTTGAAGCGCTGGGAGCGCACGTCGTCCTGTGGGAGACGGAGAGCGATTTTGCAATGATCCCTCCCGCTGAATCGCTTGAGGACCAGTATCTCGAGTTCGCCTATCCCTACGGGATACAGGCGCGAGTGGCCAAGTTCCTGAGGCGGGCGCAAGACCGAGCCGTGGACGGCGTGCTCATCTACTCGCAAGCATTCTGCCAGCACAATCTGGAGCTGGTCTGGGCCCGGCGCAGTCTGGCCGAATTCAAGCCCAACCTCTTGGTGGAAGGGGATCTGCCAGCGCCCCTCGCACCCCGCGACTCCACTCGTATCGAGGCATTCCTTGAGATGCTGCGCGCCCGCTAGTACTCCCTTTCCCCTTGCGGGAGAGGGCGGGGAAAGGGGGCCGCTCGCTGCCTGTGCCAATTTTCTTTTTGCTGTGCGCGAATGAGATACTATAATGGCGGACGACAAGTGAGTGGCAAGGAGTGCCCATGGTAGAGCGCAAGAGAGTCGGGGCGGTCAAGGTTCGGCAGTCCGAGCTGAAGAGTAAGCCCGGGGTCGCTGTCGAAAAGGACGTGCAGGTGGTGATCACGCAGGCGTTCTGCCCAAACGGCCACAACCTGGTCGGCCGCAGCGACGCCATGTTCGACGGATACCCGGGGATTGCGGTTTTCGTCGTGACGCCGGAATGGTCCGGCGAAGTGGTCCTGAGCCCCATCCATGGCGACCACGCCAAGATCGGCATGCCCCGCTCCGTTCCCGATGGCACCCGCTCCGTGCTCAAGTGCCCCGAGTGCGAGGTCGAGCTGCCCAAGCTCACCCGTTGCGGCTGCGCACGAGGAGGAGAGCTCGTGGCCGTCTTCCTCCGCCCGGACTGCAACGAGGGCGACGTCATCGGCATCTGCAACGTGCTGGGCTGTTATCGCTCCCGCGTTCTCGACAACTTCGAGATCCTCTCGGAGTTCGTGGAAAACGCGGAGGAGAAGTAGGCGGCGCCGCACCGGTCGGCCGGAGCAAGGCCGTGAAACGAACGACAAACAGAGCAATCGTCCGGGAGCTTTCCACATGATCACCCTCATGCGCGTAGTAGCGGTTGTGCTGTTGGTGGGATGCAGGGCCGAACAGCCGGCACAGGCACTGGAGGGTGGGCAACGGCAGGAGAAAGGCAGTGACCGTGCCCTTCGCTCGCAGGAACGGCCGATGCGGGGTGCGGGAGACGAACCGCTGCGATCTCAGGGTGAACTCGGTGCCGAGCATGGGGGACCGGGGAAGGGCAATGGTGAAGTCGGTGCCGAGCGCGGGGGACCGGGGAAGGGCAATGGTGAAGTCGGTGCCGAGCGCGGGGAGGAGAGGAGGGTCCGGGCGTCGATATTGGCCGGAAGCTGGTACGAGGCCGATAAGGACGCTCTGGCGGAGAAGGTGGACGGGTACCTCAAGGCAGCGGAAGGGAACAGGGCGGAGGGGTACGCCATCGGGCTCATTGTGCCGCATGCCGGACACGTCTACTCGGGAGCGGTAGCGGCAAATGCCTTCACCCAGCTTGGGGGCCGCACCTACGGCCGGGTGTTCCTGGCAGGACCTTCCCATCATGCCGCATTCCACGGGGTCGCGGTCACCAGCTACACGCACTATGCAACTCCGTTGGGAGAGGTGCCGGTAGCGTCCGACGTTATCGCCGAGTTGGCGAAAGCGCCCCTGTTCAGCACCAATACCGCAGCCGAAGACCAGGAGCACTCGATCGAGATCGAGCTTCCCTTCCTTCAGCGCGTCCTGCCCCGGTTCCAGCTTGTTCCAATGGTCGTAGGAAGCCTCTCCGAGGACGAGGTCAAGCAGGTCGGAGAAACGCTGAAGAAGCACATCCGGCCCGGCGACCTGTTCGTTGCATCGTCGGATTTCACTCACTACGGGCAGCGGTTCGGATACTTCGGTCCACCCGCTGATCCGATCGCGTCGGCCGAGGCTTCCGTTCGGCTTCCCGCCTTGCTCGAACGGGCATGGACGCCGCTTGCCGGCCGCGACCTTGCTGCCTTCTTCGCACACAAGCGCGAGACCCGGGACACGATCTGCGGGTTCCTCCCCATCGGGCTGCTCCTGGCCGTGCTTCCCCCAGACTCCGGAGCACACCTGCTGAAGACCGACACGTCCGGCCGGATAACCGGCGACTGGGACAACTCCGTCAGCTACCTCGCTGCCGCGTACACCGGCCTTTGGCCTTACCTCGGAGTGGACGGGACCGCTGCCCTCGACGAAGCCGAGAAAGCCGCGCTCCTCAAGCTCGCAAGGAACGTGGTCGATACCGTGGTCTCGACCGGGCATACCCCCACGCCGACCGAGGCCGGCATCGCTGTCTCGGCTCGGCTGGATGAAAAATGCGGCGCATTCGTGACCCTCAAGAAGGGCGACGATCTGCGAGGCTGCATAGGCACGATCGCTCCGGTGAAACCGCTCGTGAAGGCAGTGAGCGACAACGCCGTGAACGCCGCCCTGCACGACCGCAGGTTCCAGCCGGTCGCTGCTTCGGAGCTCAACGACCTCACCGTCGAAGTGTCGGTCCTGACCCCGCCGGCCCCTGTCTCCGGTCATGGAGAGATCATCCTGGGGAAGCACGGCGTCATCCTCGAGAAGAACGGCAGGATGGCTCTCTTCCTGCCTCAGGTCGCACCCGAACAAGGCTGGACCGTGGACGAAACCCTCGCCCACCTCTCAGTCAAAGCGGGACTTCCACCGGATGCCTGGAGGACCGGCGCCAGCTTCGAGGTGTTCGAAGCCACGGTCTTCCACGAGGAGAAGTAACCGGGCTCCAACGTGAGGCATCGCAACCGACTCGCAGCACTTCTCGCCGCTCGTGAGCGCCTTCGCATCTCGAGCCTGGTCGGGCTGGAGCGGGTGTACCTGCCGCTGCTGTTCGCAATGGGCTTCTTCTCGCTTGCCGCCCAGTCGCTCCTCTTCCGGGAGCACCTCATTGCGGCCAACGGAAATGAGCTCAGCATAACCGCTTTCCTTGCGTCCTGGATGCTCGCAATCGCAGTCGGAGCGCTCGCCGCACGCTTCGTTGCGCACTTGCTTTCCGGGGCACTGACCTGGCTTCTTACCCTCTACCCGGTTGCTCTGTTCGCCCAGGTCGTGCTCACCTGGAGCCTGCGGGATCTCGCCGGCGCGCCCGACGGCACCCTGCTTCCAATATCGGACCTCCTTGTCTGGTCCATTCCTGCGTGCTTCCCCGTGAGCTTCCTTACCGGCTTCCTCTTCACCGTAGCGTCCCACGTCCTCGGCTCCCAGCCGGGGGAACGCTCACTGCGCGCAGTATCCCGCGCCTACGGGGCGGAAGCCGCGGGAAGCCTGGTCGCCGGCATCGTGATCACGGCGGCGCTGCTTGCCGACGTCCCGGTCAGCCACCTGCTCGTCGGCCTCGCTTCCGTCATGCAGCTCTCCTCCGCTCTCTTTGCCTTCCTTCGGGCCGCCACGATCCCCGTCTTTTGGCATGTGTCGCTGCTGGTTGCCTGCATCGTCGCCTGGATCTTCGGCGGCGCGGATTGGCTCCAGGAACGGCGGGAAGCCGCGCTCCCGTTGCCGGCGGCGTATTCGGTGGTGGAGAGCGCGGACACCCCTTACCTGAACGTCGCGATCGCTTCGAGCAGACTGGCGGACGCATCTCCTTCGGAGTCCGACGCCCCGCCCGGTGGTCAGCAGCAGGAGCCCGGGCGCCCTTCGGATGTCGTTCAACAAGCGCATTCGGAGCGCCCTGCGATGTCCGCTTCCGCCAGGGCGGTCTTCCTGGACGGCGAGTTGGCTCTTGCCTTGGACGACCGCCTCTCTTCCGTGACCCGGGCCGCGACTCTCTATGCGATGAAGCCCGACATGACGAACGTGCTGATCCTCGGGTTCGGTGCGGAAGGGCTGATCCGCGAGATCCTCCGCGGGCCGGTCGGATCTGTTACGTACGTGGGAGCGGATGCACGTTTCCTTGAGATCGTGAAACCGCATCTGCCTGCCGACGTGGCGCAGAGCCTCGCGGACCCGCGAGTGAGCATCGTCTACTCCGAGCCGCGGCGGTTCCTTGGCAGAAAGGACGTCGGCCCCTTCGACGTGGTGGTGCTCAACGCGCAAGACCCGCGGACTGCACAGGCGTCTCGCTTTTTCACCGCGGAGTTCTACTCCTTGGTCGCAGGTGAACTGTCGGAAGGCGGACTGTTCTCCACCGAGATCTCGTTGACCGAGAACGTCCTCCAGTCCGCTACGCTTGAATACGCCAGGGCGGTCTACTCCACCTTGTCCGTCACCTTCCCCGAGGTCGCATTCACTGCGGGTGAGCGGATGACGTTGTTCGCAGGCGCGTCCGCAGGCGTGGTGACCAGCGACCCAAACGAGCTTTCCGAGCGCTTCCGTGCCGTCTCCGGAGCATTGCCGGAGTTTCCCCCCGCTGCCTTTGCAACGCTCTTCGAGCAGGAGAGAATCGCAGAGAGACGTGAAGCGCTCGCCATCGCAGGAGTGGCGGGCATCTCGCACGACCACGCCCCCGCAGTCTACCTGCTCAACCTGTTGTCGCAGCACGGAGCGCCCGAGCTGCTTCCGTGGATCGAAGGCGCAAGACGGCGCGGTGCATGGATCTTCCTGTCCGCGGTCGCAGCGCTTGCAGCTACGGTGCTGCTGGCTCGGGTGGGGCGCAGGCGCAGCCTCAGCGCCACGCTCGTTGGAGCGCCGGGGGGAGACACCTCGGCTCTTGCCGAGCCGGGGGGAGGCATTCCCGCGCCTGCCCTCCGCAGCGGCCCAAGCCGGGGCAACCCCGCTCTCACCCTCTTTGTCGCGGGCTTTGCCGGCATGGCAGGGCAGATCGTCATCGTCCTGGGCTACCAGGCGATCTTCGGATCGCTGTTCGCCGAATTCGGGATGCTCAGCGCTCTGTTCATGGTCGGCCTGTTTATTGGATCCTTCTTCATGGGTCGCTCCAAAGGCATGGGACCGGGCGGAGCGTTCCCCGCCCTCTGGCTGGCCGCAGTGCTCGTTCTGGTCTGGCTCCTGCTCGGCGGCGGAGCGCATTCCGGAAGCGCCATGCACCTCCGCTGGCTCTACCTGGCTGCCAGCATGGCCCTCGGCCTGTTTGCCGGATGGTGCCTGTCCATGTCAGCAGAAGAGCTCTCCAGGTCCGGCGCAAGCGCCCGAGCCGCGGGCGCAATGCTGGAAGGGCTGGACCATCTCGGCGCGGTCGCAGGCGCAGTGCTCGGCGGACTCCTGTTCGTACCATTGTTCGGCCTCGGCCCCGCAGCCCTGCTGACCGCAGCGCTTGCCGCGGTCGTAGGAGTGGTGAGGGTGGTGGGGGGGGGCGAGGGCACATCCGCATGGGGGAGCCAGGGCGGTTCGCCCTGGCCTGGCGGAGCCCCTTGGAAGCACACGGGCCGGTCAGACGCCCCTTCGGGGCTCAAGGGAGTGGAAGGTCCGGTGGTGCTTTTCCTTCTTCTGTTCCTGCTATTCGCAGGGATGGGGTCGGGGAACCCGGTACCGGGGTTCCCCCCTCGCCCGGCCCAGGCGGAGTCGGGGGGCGGGGGAACCGGGTCGCAGGTCTCGGCGCTTGTCACTTGGTTCCCCCCTGGTGGGGGAACCGGAAGGGAGGGGGGGCCCATCTCCTCCTGGTCCGTCTGCCCGGAGGTGGCCGCCTACGGCGGCCCAATGGAGCTGCTGGTCGACCTGGACGAGTCCGGCCGAGTCGAGCACGTCGAGCTGGGGCGCCACTACGAGACGCCCGAGTACGTCTTCGGCATCGAAGACTGGTTCGACACGTTCCGAATGAAGGATGGCGCCGCGCTGGAATACGACGCGGCGGATAACCCCGACGGCGTGGACGCACTTACCGGCGCCACGGTCACGGGCAAAGCCGCGGTCGAGATAATCAGGAGGGTCGGGGCAAAGGAACGGCCCCCTTGGTCCTCCGTCTCGTCTCCCCCCTCCGGGGGGAGTACCCCGAGCGAAGCTCGGGGGGAGGAGGGACTAGCTGGCTCTGCCTGGCTCGTTCCGATCGTCCTTGCCGTGCTGGCGCTGGCCTTGTACCTGCGGCCGTCCTGGAAGCTGCGGAGGGTGTTGCTGGTCTTGAGTGTCGGGGCAGGCGGTGTATGGCTGAACAACCAGCTTGCGATGGATTCGGTGGTACGGGCGATCGGAGGCGAGCTTCCGCCCGAGAGCAATCTCCTGTTGTGGGCCGCGCTCGGAGCCGCTGTGTTGGTGTTCCTCCTGGCCGGGGCCCTGTTCTGCGGGTCGCTTTGTCCATTCGGTGCGCTCAGCGACCTGTTGTCGCAAATAGGGCTGGGGTGGCGCGTTGCCCCGTTGGTGGACAGGCGCTTGCGGAAGGTGAAGTACGTGCTGGCCGCGGTGCTGGTCGGCGGGTTTGCCGTGACCGGAGCCCGGTGGCTGTTCTTCGGCGACCTGCTCTCGTTCGCCTTCCTTCGCAGGTGGGACGTGATCGGTGTGTCCCTCCTGCTGGTCGCGCTTCTTGCGTCGCTGGTCTGGTGGCGTCCGTGGTGCAGGTACGTCTGCCCGCTTGGTGCCATCATGTCCGTCGGCGATCGCTTCGCAGTGCTGGACCGGCTCGGCCTTGCGCCTCGCCGCATCAGCGCCCGCTGCCACCTCGGCGTTCAGGCTGGCGAGGACTGGGACTGCATTCGCTGCAACCGTTGCGTGGAGCTGCCTCTGCCCAGGCAGCGCCTGTTGGGGGGGCCTCCCCAGCGTTTCGGTCAACAGGTGGGCATTGACTCTCCCTGTGCGGGGAGCGACGGTCGGTGGTGGGGTGGAGTCGGTCGCATCGGACCTGCTGCCGTCGTCCTCGTCGTTGCCGCGATAGTAGCGTTGGGAACAGCCCGCGTGGTTTCCGGAGTGAGCGGTCTACCGAGAGGAACGTCCGCAGGGAGTGGCGAGGGCACATCTGCAGGGAGTGGCGACGGCACATCTGCAGGGAGTGGCGACGGCACATCCGCAGGGAGTGGCGACGGCACATCCGCATGGGGGAGCCAGGGCGGTTCGCCCTGGCCTAGCGGAGCCCCTGGGATGCACATGGGCCGGTCGGACGCCCCTTCGGGGCTCAAGGGAGTGGATGGCTCGGGGTTGATGCGCAAGGACGACAAGCTTTACGAAATGCAGCGGCCCGTCGATCCCGACGATTTCAAGCGACGCATCCGTGAAGGCACCCTCTCCGGCACCGAGGCCGAGCACTACGTCCCGGTCCCGTGATCTCTCGGGAGTGCGAAGACGTCATGCCGCATTCTACGCAAGCCCCCAAAGTGGAATTGCATACGTGCGCGGTGCAACCAGAGCGGGGTCGCCCAAGTAGAGGATCACCTTGTACGGCACGGCGATGCCCAACCGCCGATGGTCGGCCTCAAAGGTGTCCATCCCCCTCAGCCACGACCGATCGAACCGTTCAGAAAGCTTGATCTCCACCGGGATGTGGAAACCGCGGTTCGATATCACCAGGTCCACCTCGGACACCGCTGTCTTGGACCAGAAGCGGAGCTCTGGGGAAGTGGTTTCCAAGGCGCACCACTTGGCCAGCTCCGTGATTGCAGCCGCCTCCATGTAGGTGCCCAACATGCCCGTGACATCGAGAAGCTTGCGATCCTCGTACCCTCGGAGGCCCCACATCAAACCCTGATCGAGAAAGTACAGCTTCGGTGCACGAACTACTCGGGCGACGGGGTTGACGACGAACGGCGCCAGAGAGATGACATTGAGCGTCTGGTCGAGCAGCCCGACGTACTTCCTGAGCGTCACCGAGGTGGTTCCGACTTGCTGCGCGGCAGTTTCCCATTTCATCGGGCTGCCGGTCAACCCAGCAAGCTGGCGCATGCAGGAACGGAAGAGCGCCACGTTGCCGACCGCTGCCAGCGCCTGGATGTCTTTCTCCAAGTACGTGGCCAGGTAGTCCCGGATCCACGGCTCCGGCTTGTCTCTGCCGCAAGGCTCCGGAAACATGGGACGGGTCAAGACGCTTCTTACGAAGGCCCGCTTCTCAAGCGCATGCCAGCGGCAACGAGCCGCCAGTTCCTTGAAGGATCTCCCGTCGAAGGCCCCGGCAAGCAGTGCCGAGACCAGAGGCGCCAGATCCCCTGGAGTGCCTGAGTCGGGATGGACGTGCCGAAACCCCTCGTGCAAGGAGAACGGGCAAAGCTTCAGTATCCGCGCCCGCCCGGCAAGGGACTCGGCTACGGGATCGTGAAGACCGAGCGCCGAGGATCCCGTCAAGACGACGGCCAAATGGGCGCCGTGCGAATCCACCAGGTCCTTCACCATCTCAAACAAGCCTGGGGCCTTCTGAGCCTCGTCGATTACCAGGTGGAAGCGGTCCTGCATCGACGGAATCGGCCTGCCTGCCTTGTCCTCGATGGTCCGCCGAAGCAGTCCCTCGGTGGAAACCAGCCGATCCCGGAGGAAGTGGTCGTCCATGTTCAGGAACAGCTTGCTTCTTTCTGCAATGCCCTCCAGCAGATGACGCACCAGCGTTGTCTTTCCGGTCTGTCTGGCCCCCAAAACCACCAGGACCTTGCCCTCGCCCAATGCCTCTTCGCACTGGCTCTCCAGGCGTCTGGACGTGTAACGCATGCGATACCTCCAAGCAGGAGGCTAACTTGGCGGTCCGGCAAAGTCAATACTGCGCTATTGACTATGCATTGCAGAGTCGATAGGGCCATGGGACTAATCGCGTGGGCCTGCCCGAGTATCTGCGCAGTGGAGGACGTACGACTGGCCAACGCCGGACGCCGCTGACCGTTGAGCAGTTTCCCGAGGCGCGGGAGGGAGTTCATCTCCGGGTCTTCCGTGTTGAGTGCCACCACGGTGATGATCTCGTCGGGTCGTTTCCGGATCGTGACTGGGTGCGGGACGAATGCCTCGAAGAAGGTGCGCGGCATGATGCGAAGACCGGCAAGGTGCTCCTGGCGCCGGAATTCCAGGAGCGCCAGGATGGTCGTCTTCAAGCAGGGCTGTGCTTCCGATGCCTGCGACACCCCGGCCGCCTTTTCGCTGCCCGGGCGCACAAGTGTGCCATGAGAGCCAAGTGCCGCACTTCGCGGGTGTTGGCATCCGTCATCCTGAGCCCTTCGCATTCGCTCAGGGTAAACTCCGTCGGCATCCAGGTTGTGATGTTCGCCACCGATCGCCTGCCGTTGAGCGAAGGACCTCTTGTTGCCTTGGCAGAGCCGCAGCCGGTGCTGCATTGCTCGCACCACGGCCGGTGCCGCCTTCCCCGGTCCACTGCCACCGACACAGAGCTGATCGACGGTCACTCCCTGGGCTTTCCAACTGATTGACTGGAATCCGCAACGTCGCCTATCATGCACCGGATGTCTGGCAAGGGAGGAAGGCAATGACGATCAGAATGAGAATGACTGTCCTGGCAGCCGTGGGCGCGATGGCGATGGCGTGCGGGGGAAACGGGTCATCCGGTTCCGACGTGGTCCAGGATTCGTTCAATGACGGGCGAGAGGGCGACGTAGGCGGAAACGCTGGCGTGCTGACGCCGCCGGAGCTGGAGTACAAGACGTTCAACCTCGTGCTGGAAGCCGACAGCACGATGGCCGCAGTCGGCGCACCGGTCCATCTCAAGGTGCGCACGGGACGTGGAACAGCCGACGGCACGCTGACTTATGCGTGGGCGCTGGAAGGAGGCACTGCGGCAGGCGAGCCCGCGGATGAGTGCGACGTCACCTTCGACAAGGCCGGCACGTACCTGGTCTCCGTCGAGGGCAAAGACGAGGCCGGGAAGACCGCCCGGGCCGGAGTCGCATTGCAGGTCGTTGCAGAAGGGGCCCACACCGTCGGCGACGTCGACGGCGACGGCACGGTCGCCCAGGCTGACCTCGACTTGCTGGACTCGGCGCTGGATGGAGCGATTGCGCTTGCGCCCGAGGAATTCGACCGCGCAGACGTGGACCTCGACGGTCGCCTCAGGGCCTTCGACCGCGAGTTGGTGGCGAAGGCCGTCGAGGCAGGCGAGAAGGCGCCGAGTCTCCTTTGGCCCACGCAGCTCGGGCTTGGCACGAAGATCCGCCTGATCCACCCCGCGCTGCTGGACCCCGCTGCCGGGGCACTCATCGCCGCAGGCGACGCAGACATAGTGCCGGTGCGGGGCTTGCCCGGTTACGCCACGTTCGTCCTTCCTCCCGACGCGGCAGAAGGGCCCCTGTCGCTGAAGCTGGTGGTTGACGGCAAGGAAGTCCAGTCGTTCGAAGTGAACGTCGGCCCTGCGCCGGAAGCGTCCGACCCGCCGGGCAAGAAGGTCGTTCAGGCAATGGACATGCTTGGCGCTGCTCTTGCCGATCTTCCGGCAGCATACAAGCAGTACTTCGACGAGGTCGGTGTGCCCGCGGAACAGCAGGCCGCAGTGCTGGGCATGCTGCAGTTCGCAATCGACAGCCACGCTGCGCACAAGGCCGCTTTCGTCGACGCGTTCAACAAGATGGAGCCGGAGGGCCGGGCCGCATTCGAGCAGGTGGCCCGCTCAAATGGGCTGGATGAAGTCATCGCGGAGCTGCAAGCACTGGCCGACGCACAGGGCAAGGCAGACCTGCTGGGCGGCTTGACCCCCGCACAGTCCGCCAACATCCTGTCGGTGCTGTGCGCGGCCAAGTCCATCTCCGACATCTCGTCGAAGATCGCGGAGATCAACGAGACCGCCGCAAGTTACCTGGCGTGGTTCGACTGGTGGCCGCTCAAGGCTGTCCCGATCGTCGGTCAAGTCATCTCCTTCCTGTCGTCGATCTCGACCGCCATCGGCACCATCACGGACATCATCGACATCGCGTCGAAGTTCGTGCCGGAGCCGGGAGACCTTGGGATGGATCTCTCCACCAAGGTGCTCAAGGTCGGCGAGTCCGCTGCCGTCAAGGTCTTCCTCACGATCAAGGTGCTCTCTAAGCTCTGCGAAGCGGGTGCAGAGGAATTCATCGGCTGGATCATGGACCAGATGAACGAGAAGCTCACCAAGCGGATGGCGTCGTGCATGCCGCTGGTGTCCAACGCCTTCGCCTCGGCAGACTACGAGCGCGACAAGATGGGAAGCATCGTCGGTCTCATCTACGACGCCATCAGCGCAATTGCCGGGAAGATCCTGGACGCCCTGGGAATCGAGGACCTGCTCAAGAGCCTGGCGGACGCCGTCTGCGGGCTGCTTCAGGATCCCAGGCTGCCCTTGGACCCGGCCCTTGCGGTACCCTCTTGCGGCGGGGCCGGAGCGTCGTGGACCTGCACCGAAGCTTGCGCGGGCACGGTGGCGTTCGACGCGAAGAAAGATGTGTGCGGTGAGGAGAAGGAGGCCAAGGATTCGTTGCAGTGCCAGGGCTGCGGCCAGGACACCTGCGAGGGGTGTTGCGACGGCCAGTCGTGCCTGCCTCACGCTTCCCAGTCAGACGCCAAATGCGGCACGGGCGGGACGCCATGCGCTGCCTGCCCGCAGCACCACGCTTGCGTCCAGGGCGTCTGCACCTGCGCCAGCGAATGCACGACCGCGGGCGAGAAGAAGTGCGTCGGCAACGACGTCTGGATCTGCACCGAGGTCGTGGCGAATCCCTCGTGCCTGAAATTCGTGTTTTCCGAGCCATGCATCAACGGCGCGACTTGCAACAACGGTGCGTGCGAAGGCGGCTGCAACGCTCAGACCTGCGAAGGATGCTGCCTCGGCGACGGAACGTGCATGGCCGGCGACTCGAAGGATCAGTGCGGCGCAGACGGGAAGACGTGCGCGTATTGTGCGGGCGCCCAGGAGGAATGCCTGGCCGGCTCGTGCGTCTGCCTGCCGTTGTGCGACGGCAAGGAGTGCGGTCCGGACGGCTGCGACGGCTCTTGCGGATCGTGCCCGGCAGGCAGCACGTGCGACGGGGACGGACTGTGCCAGGAAACCTGCGGTAACGGGGTGGTCGATCCCGGAGAGGACTGCGAGGACGACGTGGAATGTGACGACGGACAGGTCTGTCTCCAGTGCAAGTGCACAGACCTCGTCCCGTGCACGCCGCAGAACGCTGCCGAGGTGTGCGAAGACGGGCACCAGTGCACCACCGACTCCTGCGTCGATGGCGCATGCGTCCACTTTGCCAACGACGGGGAAGAGTGCAACGATGCCGACGAGACCACGGAAAACGACCACTGTGTCGCCGAGATCTGCAAAGGAGATCCCGTCGGCTGCGAGACTTCCCAGGACTGCGATCTGGATACCATGGTGTGCAACGACGCGGACTGCGTCGACGGGGAGTGCGGCTACACCGTGGCGCCCGACGGCACGCCATGCGAGGACGGGCTCCCATTCACCCAGGACGACCACTGCGTCGGCGGCACTTGCGTCGGGCTGGACCAGAACTGCACTCCGGGGATGGAGCAGTTCTGCTTCCCGTTCGGCGCCCCGTCATGCCTCAAGGCCAACTGCGTTGACGGCAAGTGCGTCGAGACGTCGACGGACGGCCAGGAGTGCGACGACGCTGACGTATGTACGCCCACGTCGACCTGCCAGTCCGGCAAGTGCGTAGGGACCCCGGAACCCGACTGCGGGACCAAGAAGTGCAAGTGCTCGGATGACGGGACCACGCTCGAATGCACGGGCGAGGGCTTGTGGTTCGATTGTGCGGACTGCAGCGGTTGGCATTCGCTGGCCGTCATGGCAGGCTTCGACCCCTCCGGCGAATTCTCCGACGGCGCACAGCTCTGCCAGACCTGGGACGGGAAGACCATGTGCGCCACCATGCACTGTCTCTAGGCGCCGAGCGGAATTGACACCACGCCCCGGCTACGTTAGGTTTGTGGCAAGCTTAGTGGGAGGGAGGAGATGGCCGGGGACGTTAGACAACAGCCCCCGGGTGGGGGGACGGCGGGAGGGGGGACGGAGGCCCAGCAGGCCGACAAGGCCCAGGAAGTTGCGGTCAAGCTTCTGACCGGCAAGTTCACCCTGTCTTTTCTCAAGGCGCTGATGACTACGGGCATCTACCCCGCGGACCATCCCGCTGTCGTAGGCGTCTCGGCAGAGCCGTTCGATCTGTTGAAGCGGATCTCCGAGTTCACGACCGAGCTCACGTTTCAGGGTTCGTCCTCAGGCATCGGCGACGAGCTGACCGTCGAAGGCGTGCTTCCTGAAGGCGTCCCGTTCGGAAGCCTGATCCAATCCAGCCTGACCGAGCACTTTGCCCGCAAGTTCGTGTCGTACTTCGAGCGCAACCACCTGGTCTCCTTCAGCATCAAGCCCCGTATCGGCCGTGAGGAGTTCCAGCGGGTGGTCGCCGTCTTTGTCGAGCACAAGGCGAAGGAGGAAGAGGAAGGCATTGCACGAGTCGTCGCGTTCGGCGATCTGCTGATCCAGCGCGGCATCGTCCACGTCACCGCCATGAGCCGAGAGGAGATCATCGGCGGCGACCGCCCGTTGCCGTGGCGAGTCAAGATGGCCATCAGCCGCTTGCGCAAGGACCTCCGCACTGTCCCGCTCTATTCGGAAGCAACCCACCAGGAGCTCCAGGACGCGAAGATGTCCCTCATCCAGGACATCACCCGCCCGCTCCGCAAGCCGCAATTCCTGAAGGAGTTGCTGGCCAACACGGACCTCGTCACCGCGGGCGTGCCCGAGCTCGAAGACGTAGACATGACCGGCGAGATCATCCGAGGCCTGCACGAAGGCATGCTCACCGCTGTCTCCTGGGAAATCGTCTCGGACATGGAACGCGCCGCATGGGGAGAAATCCAGGTGAAGGAAGGGGCCGGCGCCCGCCGCATGGACCTGATCTACAAGGGCGTGCTCAAAGGAATTGCGTTGCGGTTGCGGGAAGTCGACCCATCGATGACCCGCGAGGTCCTGCGCCACCTGTTCCACAAGAAGATCCTGGCATACGCCGACCTTCCGGAAGTCCTTCAGCAGGAAGTTCTCATCGAGAAATGGACCGAGCAGTTCCTCGGCAACTGGAACGCGGTTGCCGGCAGGTTCCTGGCACTCGAGGAGGCCGACAAGTACGGCCAGTACCTTCGCACTTTCACCGCCATCTTCAGCGAGCTGGTCAAGCGCGGCCGTTTCGAGGAGGCAAACGCGATCGCAGACGCTCTGTTCCTGCACGCACACGATTCGACCCCCGGCCTCGAATGGAGGAAGGACAGGTCGCAAGGTGCGCTGGACGAGATGGGGACGCCGGAGGTGCTGGTCGCCCTGGTCGCAGGGGTGAACCAGGAGGACCGTGAGGTCAGGGCCTTCGTGCTCGGTGCGCTGGCAGCATTCGGCGAGTCGTCGCTTCCCGTGCTGCTGGACGTTCTCGGGAACAGCAAGTCCAGCCTGGTTCGCCGCGACGTGATGGCAGCGATCGAGCGCTTCGGCGACGACGCTCACGTGCCTCTGCTGGAGATCTTGGGTACCCAGGGCCGGGAATGGTACATCTACCGGAACGCGATCCTGCTCCTCTCCAAGCTGGAGTGTGTCGCGGCCGCGGACGATATCCGCAGGTACCTCGCGCACCCGCACGTCCGTGTCCGTGAGGAAGCGCTGGCCGCGCTGGAGAAGATGCTCGGCCGTGACGCCGAGCCGCTGTTCGTGCCGCTCTGCCAGGACCCGGAACGGACCGTCGCTAGAAAGGCGATAGCCATCCTGGCCCGCATGGGTTGCCGCAACCAGGCATTCCTGGACGCGTTGGCGAGAACCCTGACTCCGCGTCGCGACAAGGACGAGACTCCGCCCGACGACATGCTCCTTACCGCCATCGACGCGGTCAACCGCGTCGGGTCGTTCACGTCCGGCCAGGCTGATATCCGGAACGTGTTGCTCCAGCGGATGGAGGGCGAATCGTCGGTACTGGGCAAGCTGTGGAAGAAGAAGAACCGTCCCCTCGATTCCGACGTCGTACGATCCGCGATCATCTCGACGCTTGGAGTTATCGGAGATATCGATACCGCCAGGCGCATGGAAGGCCTGATGGACGATCCATCGATCCTTGTGAGAGAGAGAATCGAGGAAGCAATCAGGAAGATCGCAGAACGCTCGTCCCACAAGTAAGGGAGTCATCATCAAGCAAGGGACTTGTCCCGAAGAAGCGGCCAAAACACCAACAATCTGGATCACTTGTGAGATCTAGGTGTAGTATCCAAATTTGGTTGGGTGTGCGGTGGGAGGTACCTGATGGCCGTTGACCGGCACCGTGTATTGTTGATCGATCCCAATCCCGCTACGCGGGAGTTCTGCGAGCGCGTGCTGTCCGACTACACGCTCGTGGCCTTCGCTGACGGCGGGAACGAGGCGGAGCTGCGTGCTGTACTGCCTGCACGGCTCGTCGTGTTGAGCACTGAAGTGGGGCAGTGGCGCGCCGTGCTGGAGGTGTGCCTTTCCTCCGGAAGCGGCGGGACCGTGTTCGTCCTGCTGGTGGAGCCGGGCAAGGCGCCCAAGTCCGCGGGCAGGTTCCCCGGCGGGCATCTGGTCCGATTCCTCGAACGACCGGTGAAAGTCGCAGAGCTGCACGAGGCGCTGGATGCGCTTCTCTCCGGCTCGACCGAGCCGTACTCCGAAGTTTCGCTGGAAGCGCTGGAACGTACCGGCGACAGGAATGGAGTGAAGGAGCTCGACGGGCAGGGAGTCGAGGTGCTGGAGGTCGAAGAGTCGAACGGTTCCGCCCCGGAAGCCGGGCCTGCGGGCAGGAAGGCGACGCAAGCGGAAGCAAGGCTTGGCAGGGAAAACGAGAAGCTCCGCGGTCAGGTGGAGCAGCTCAAGTCCCGCCTCGAAGAAACGCTGAAGAAGCAGAAGGAGCTTCTCGCCCGCAGCCGGGCCGATGCCGCTCCTCAAGTGCAGGAAGGTGAGAAGGCCCGGTTCGAAAAAGAGCTCGCACGCTTACGCGCCGACCTCAAGGTCGTGAAGGAGCAGCTTGACGCGAAACGCAAGGAAGCTTCCGCCCTCGCAGAAGAGAGGAACCATCTGCGGGCGTCCGCGGACGAGCTGAACCGCGCAGCGCAGCACGGCCTGGACCGCGCATCCGCAGCCCAAGTTGCCCTGGACAAGATGCGCGTCGACCTTGAAACGCAGGCCGCAGAGCTGAGGCGCCTCCAGGGCGCATCCGCAGAGCTCATCGAGGTCAGGCACGAACGCGACGTCGCCCGCCAGAAACTGGAAGCGGCAGAGCGCCACAAGGAAACACTGGAAGAGTCGGTGAAGAACCTCACCTCCGCCCAGGAAGAGGCCGACGCCGCGCTGGAAGACTCCTCCGCGGAAGCGGAACGCCTGCGTGTTGACGTGGCTGCACGGGAAGCTTTCGGCCGTACGCTGAACGCATCAGTCGAAGAAGCGAAGGCGAAGCTTGCGGGAAGCCGCGCCGAGATTGCAGGTCTTGAGAAGAGGGCGGTGCTTGCCGAGACGGACCTCGCTGCGCTGCAAGAGCTGCTGGACGTCCGTGCTCGTGAGAAGCACGAGCTGGAGGAAGTCCTGTCCGCCACGATGGAGCAGGCCGATGCGAACCGGCGCCGCGTGACCGAGCTCACCGAGCAGTCCGAGGCGAAGGACGCCGCGATAAACCGCCTGGCAACCCTGGTGGACGAGTCCGAGAGCCGGGTCAGGCACGCACGAGACCAGATCGAGCAGATGTCCGCGTCGCTTTCGGAAGTGATGGCGCGGGAGGACGCACGACAGAAGGAGGTGGAGCAGACCAAGCGCACCCTTGCAGCGGCGGAAGACGAAGGGCTGCGCATCCTTGGGCTGTACGAAGAAGCCGAGAAGCGTATCGCCAACCTCGAAGCGGCAGAGACGGCGTCCGTGGCCGACGGCGAGCGACTTTCCCGCGATCTGGCCCAGCTCATGCAGACGCACGAGGCGCAGAGCGCGGAGCTGGAAGCGCTCAAGGCAGCGCACGGACAGCAGACCGGCGAGCTGGAAGCGCTCAAGACAGCGCACGGGCAGCAGACGCGGGAGTTGGCCGAGGGGCGGAAGGAACTGGATGCGGCCGAGGCCGAAGGGCTTTCGGCGCTGGAAGAGGTCTCGACGCTGAAGCAGGCGAACGAGGCGCAGGCGGGCGAGCTGGCAACGCTGAAGCAGGCGAC
>Ga0172371_10005700_pt1 | contig 18387 bp, 15 predicted proteins | sample Lak12m_FD_114543 | JGI IMG/M metagenome (GOLD analysis project Ga0172371, IMG submission 114543) | Freshwater microbial communities from Kabuno Bay, South-Kivu, Congo - kab_022012_12m | ecosystem: Environmental > Aquatic > Freshwater > Lake | place: Democratic Republic of the Congo: South-Kivu...
AAGTGATTGTTTTGATTCTATCAAGATCTCAAAAAGCCTCATTGTAGCGTAAATGCCATCATCGTATCCGAAGTAACGGTCGTGAAAGAAGAAGTGGCAGCTGAGTTCTCCAGCCAAAAGCGCATTGTTTTTTGCCATAGCTCGCTTTATAAGAGAGTGTCCAGATGGGGAAATGCAAGGTTGGGCGTTCCATGATTTAAGGACTTCAATTAAGCCACCAGAGCTTTTTATATCAAAAACCACTGCAGCTTTTGGAAAGTCTTGCAAAAGCTTTTTAGCAAAAACAGCTAAAAGTTTGTCACCAGGCACTAGTTCGCCTGTTTTTGTCATAGGATTCATGCGATCGCAGTCACCATCCAAACCTAATCCTACCTCGAGTTTTGTATTTTCCATTAATTCTTTTTTTACGAATGTCATGTTTTCAGGGACGGTTGGATCGGCTTCGTGGTTAGGGAAATTTCCATCAACTTCTTCAAAAAGCAATCTTACGTTTTTGAGGTTAAGTTGTTTAAGTAGCTTGGGCAAAATTATTCCACCTGTTGCATTACCACAATCAATTATGGCGTTTATTCCTGAATCTTTAAGGTGTTTGAAATGTTCAGCTAGATAATCAATGTAAGTATCAACTATGTTGGATTTACTCAAAGAGCCTTTTTTGTCGGATGTGTTGTTATAAAAATTTTTAGATTCTAAGATTTTACGAATTTCTTGAATTTGTTGTCCTGCAACGCCCCACATTTTTATTCCGTTATATTCTTTAGGATTGTGGGATGCTGTAATTACAATGCCAGTTTGCAGATTGAAATGTTTTATAGCGAAATATACCGTGGGGGTTGGCACAATGCCTGCATCTATGACATCAAAGCCCATATCTAAAAAGGCATTGATTACATTTGTGTTTATTGGCTCTGAGTGCAATCTGGCGTCTCTGCCAATAACTATTTTTGTAAGATCATTGTGTTTTTGTTTTAGATAGGTTGCTATTGCTTTTGCTAGCTCATAAGTTTCTTTAATTTCTAATTCTTCGCCTATAATTCCGCGAATATCATATTCTCTAAAAATGGTGCTTTTCATTCTTATATCCCTTTTTGTTTTGCGTTTGAACGTAATTTTTAGGTGTGTATGCTAGTTTATGTAAATTTTGACCATTTTGCCAATACCAGCTATATTTAAACCCTTCTTTTTTTAAGCGGAGTTTTATAAGTGATAAAAGGTAGCACAGCTAAACGTATTCTAATTGTTTTTTTTATTTTGGCATCCTTTTTTCTTGGTGCCTTTCTTTATTTAGTGGAAATTGACTGGGTTGATTTGTCTGGAATAGGGCATTATAGCGCGGCAAGGCCGTCTATTGTTTTGGATGAAGAGGGTAGAGAACTTTGTCGATTTGAATTAGATCATCGCGAACCAATTACTTACGATAAACTCCCTCCAATACTGATTAAGGCGTTTGTTGCGGCTGAGGACCGTAGTTTTTTTGATCATTCGGGTATATCGCTTAAAGGTATTTTACGTTCGGCTCTTGTGAATATTTTGAGTTTTAAAAAAGTTCAGGGTGCAAGTACTATAACGCAGCAGGTTGCAAGATTAATGTTTTTGAGCTGTGAAAGAAAATGGCTGCGAAAAATACAAGAAATGTTTTTGGCTTTTCAGCTTGAGCGTCAGTTGAGCAAAGAACAGATTTTAGAATTGTATCTTAATCACATGTACTTTGGTCGTGGCACATATGGTGTTGAAGCTGCTAGTAGAAGATTTTGGAATAAATCAATACAGGATGTTACAGCTGACGAAGCCGCAACATTGGCTGCCGTTGCTAAATCTGCAAAGTTATTTTCACCGCTCAATTCACCGCTTACGGCAAAAAAACGACGAGATGTTATCTTGCGTTGTATGTTGAATCAGGGCTTTTTAACACAGGCCGAGTTTGATAAAGCCATATCTAGTAGGTTATTAGCGTTTGATTACATTACAGGAAATCCAATTCGTTTGTATGTTCAAGAGTTTGTCAGAAGTTGGGCTGAGGGGATTTGGGGTAAGGATGCTTTGTATCACAATGGATTACGCATAAAAACAACCATAAATTTGAAAATACAAGATTCGGCTGAAAAAGTTTTTGGCATGACCATATGGCAACTGAGAAAAACTTTTGGAAATAGTATGAATGGCGGTATGTTGTCGCTTGATCCTTCAACTGGAAAAATTAGATGCATGATTGGTGGCGTCGATTTTAGAAGTTCTCAATTTAATCGTGCTACACAGGCTGTAAGACAGCTTGGTTCTTCATTTAAGCCTATTTTGTATTCGCTTGCAATAAAAAATGGTTTAGAAATGGATGTTGTTGCTGTTGATGAACCTATTGAACTATCTTTGCCAAATGGCCAGGTATGGACACCTAAAAATTGGAATAATAGTTTTGAGGGGCCAATGACTTTGGTTCGTGCATTAACATCTTCAAACAATATGATTGCTGTTAAATTATTGCTTCGATTAGGTGCGGACAATGTTGTTTCATGGGCTAAAAATTTTGGCTGTAATCGTGAGCTGCAACCATATCCATCGTTAGCACTTGGAACAGCAGAGGGAACTGTGCTTGAAAATGCTGCTGCATTTAACGTGTTTGCCAACAATGGTGTTTATGTAAAACCATATTTTATTGAATGGGTAAAAGATTCTTGGGGGACAAAAATTTGGGAGCATGAGGATAGATCTACAAGTTACAGAGTTTTGGATCCTCGTACGGCCTCTAAAATGGTTAAAGCTCTTTCATGGAGAATAAAACTGGATCAACAAGTCTTGCAATCGGGCTGGCCTGCTGATTTGGAAGCCATTGGAAAAACTGGTACAACTAATGGCGCTGCGACTACGTGGTTTGTCGGAGCAACCCCAGAATTGACTACGGCCGTATATGTTGGTCGTGATGATAATAAACCAATGGGCGCCAATTTTTATGCTAGTACGACATCATTTCCAATCTGGTTGCATTTGAATAGATCTATAAAATTTCATAAAAAACGTTTCTATGTTGACCCTTCTTTAAGAGATGTTCAAATTAATTGGCTTACAGGCGAGCCTGAAGAAGTTAAGGGTGCTAACACGGTGACGATTCTCAAATAACCTACTTTTATAATCTACCTTGGATGTTTTTAATACATACAATTACCTTTTTTAGTTAGTTGGTAGAAGAACTTTTAAGCGTAAAATTTTTCGTTTTCAACTAGCGTCTTTTGTTTAATATTGCAAATATGAAATAATTATTGCTAGGCTAAGAGTGTGAACTTAGTATGTTTTTAATATTGGGAAGGGGATTGTATGAGAAATATGAAAGTATTATTTTGCATATTGGTTTTTAGCAGCATTGCAACTAATTTTTTAGGGGCATTGAAAATTAAGTTTGTGGCGACTGATGGAGCAGGGGATAAAACTTGGGAAAAATGTGTAGTTTTTTATAAAGAAAGTACAGGAGGGAAGCAGCTTAGTCTTGCTGCTCGTGAAACTAGAGATGACATTGACAATACCAAAGTTATTGCTAGGGTGGATTTTGTAGCATCTGGAGGTACTACCACAAATTGGACGGGCCCTGAATTAGATTTAAAAGGAAAATCTTGGATTGAGTTTAAAATCAAAAAAGAGGGTATTGTTTATAAGGTTAGGTCATCCAAATCACCTGAAGATTATACTGTTGGTTGATAGCCTTGTTAAAATATGTTTTATGGCGAACATTTGTTTTTTGTCAAACGTTCGCCATGAAAATTTTAAACTCTAACAGACCATGGAATTGGGCTTCTGCGCAAATCTAGTAAAGCCGAATTTATAGCTTGCATAAAGCTATTTAAATTGAAATGAGCTACATCTAAATCACAGCGAGAATATCTTATTCCTAAAAAAGTAATTCGATTTTGTATAGTTCTTGCCTCGTTGAATTGGTCAATTGATTTTTTGACGTCTGTTATGTTTTTTAATTTGTCATCAATAAAGATTATAAGTTTTGGTAAATAGTTACTTGCTCCAAGAAATTCCAGTAATTTTGTGCCCTTGCTGTTATTTCCACAAAAAAGTATTCCATTTTTGTAGCGACAGTCTTTTTGTATTGATATTATTTTATCGTCTATTTGTACTGTGCTTGGAGGTTCATCAAAATTATGTTCACATGTAGATGGGCTATAACGAGTGAAATCTATGCCAATTTCAGTAAGCTGACAAATTGTTGGATCAATTATTTCTTTAGATCTGGCAGTTAAACCCATTGTTTTGATTCCAAATGCTTGCAAAAATTTTATGGTTCCAAGTGTGCCAAGTGGTTGGATTATATCAGCAAAGCATCTAGGAATGAGTATTGGGTTTTGCAAATATTCTGATTCAACTGGTGAAAGTTTCGTTTGTCTTTGTCTTGTAAAATAAAAAAACAAGGTTTTATCCAAATTTCGGCCTGTAGCCTTAAAAACTTCTGAAAAGCATTGATCGCTGGCCAATGGGTCAATGGTCGTAGCAATAGTATTATCTATGTCAAATGCAACCAAAATGTCTTCAGGACGCAAGCCTTCTTTTTGTGCCATATTTGCGGCAAAGGCGAGGCTGCTTATTTCGCGGTATTCTAATACTAAGGGAGATGAATTTCGAATTGCCATCACAAGAGCATTGGCCCAATCTGGGGTTTGGCCAACACATTGTAGAGATTGTAAAAAAAAGCAATTCGTAATTAAATTTAAGGCGACAAAAAGAAGACATCGCTTTTGATGTTTAAACATAAATTCCCTCATTATTTTCATTATAGTGTTGATTTTGAAAACTGTAGTGCAAAATTATAACTCGCTAAAAGATAAAATCAATCTAAAATTTAATGAAATTTATGTTGTTATGTTGTGGCAAAAATAGGCCTTGTTTGGTTTTAAATTCCAGCAAGGCCTATTTACAAATTGTAGCGTTATTTTTGTAGAGTTATTTATTTTTAAGCCAGTTGTTTATGAATTCAAAAAAATTCAGGGGTTTTTGTGTGGTGCTTCCTTGTATTGTTTGCGAATTGCCACCGCCTCGCATGTTTAGCTTATCTTTTAACTGCTTTGCAAGGTCTGTCAAATTAACGCGTGTTTGATATGTTTTGCTTGCGTATGCTAAAAAGTTAAAACGCTCAGGTCCTTCTTTGCTTAATAAGAAATAAAACCCGGGGGTTGTTTTTTCAATTTCCTGGCTGACCTGTTTTAATTCTTCGGTAGATATATCATCAGCTTCAATGTACAAAAATGGTACATTGTCGATCAAAGTTATTTTTTCTAACCATAAGGGTATTTGGCCTTTGAGCGTCTGCTTTTTTAGTAGCTTAATTTTGCCTAGGGCTTCCTGGTAGTTTTGTTGAAGTTTTTGTACAGCGTTGTAGCTTTCTGCAACCTTAACTTTAAAATCTTCGCTGATTTTTTTTGTTGTTGAAAAACATTGTTGAAAAAGACTTAAAGCATGTTTTCCAGTAGTTGCTACAATTCTGCGTGTTCCGGTTGCTAAGGCTGTTTCACTTATGATTTTAAAAACTCCAATTGAACCAGTATTATTTGTGTGTGTGCCACCGCAAAGTTCAGTGGATATGCCAGGAATAGAAACCATGCGTACATTTTCAGGGTTGTATTTTTCACCGAAGAAAGATAATGCGCCAGCGTCTTTTGCTTGCTGTAGTGTTGTTTTAGCTGTATTGGTTTGAATAGCAGCACGTATTTTTTGATTAACTAATTCTTCTACCTGCGTTATTTGAAGGTCGCTTAAGCCTTGATGGTGTGTGAAATCAAATCTTAGATGATCTTCTTGTACAACAGATCCGGCTTGTTTAACATGGGATCCAAGAATTTTTATCAGCGCTGCTTGAAGAAGATGGGTTGCTGTATGATTGTTTGCAATGTTTGCACGTTTTTCAGCATCAACTATGCAATGAACTGTCTCATTTTCACTGATTTTGTTTTTAATAAAGTCGCTTGATTTAATTGTTATTGAAACAGCGCAATTTTCATTTTTGTCCACTTTATTTAAATCAATTACTTCGTATGTGGAATTATTGATTTTTATGCATCCACCATCGCTGATCTGTCCGCCTGATTCAACATAAAACGGTGATTTGTCTAGTACTATGATTGCTGTATTTTCGTCTATGTCATGAGCAAACAAAATTTTTGCATCAGATTCTAGATTTTCATATCCGACAAACTTGGTAGATAAGTTTTGTGGAATTTCTATTGATGCTGTGCTTGTTTTAGCTTTCTTACCCGATTGAGTTTGTTGTTTTTTCATTTCTTCATCGAAGCCATTCATGTCAATAGAAAAGTTTTTTTCTTGGGCTATCAAAGCTGTTAGCTCTGGCGGGAATCCATATGTATCATAAAGTTTAAAAACGATAGATCCAGGGATAACATCTTTGCCTTCAGACCTCAGATCTTGGGCATAGTCATTCAAGATTTCTTGTCCTGTAATTAAATTTTGCTGAAATCTGGATAATTCGTTTTCAATGATATTTATTATTAACGTTTCACTTGTTTTGAGTTCAGGATAAATTTCGCTAGTTTGATTAATAAATTCCTGAGCAAGAATTGAAAGCAATTTTGGGTTGGGTGTTAATTTTTGTGAAAAAAGAGCCGCTCTTCTGATAATTTTACGCAAGACATATCCGCGTCCTTCATTAGAAGGGTTACCCCCATCAGCAATAATTAATGAAATAGAGCGAGTGTGATCCACCATTACCCTAAATGCTGCTTTGGTTTGGTCATTGCTAGATGAATAGGCTATCTTTGAAATCTGCCCTATTTTTTCAATAAGCGTGGAAAAAATATCAGTATCAAAAACTGTTGGAGCATTTTGCATTACAAGGCAAAGTCTTTCAAGGCCCATTCCTGTGTCTACGCCAGTCTTTTCTAACGGCTTTAATTCACCGTCAGGTTGCCTATTGTATTGCATAAACACGAGGTTCCATATTTCAATGAAACGAGGACAATCGCATCCAGGTGCACAGTTTTCTTGTCCACAACCTAGTGATTCACCAAGGTCGAAATAAATTTCTGTACATGGTCCACAGGGTCCTGTGTCTCCCATTTGCCAAAAATTATCTTTTTCACCAAGTCGTCCGATTCTTGTTTGATCCAGCCCTATTACCTTGTTCCAGATGTCGTAAGCATCGTCATCTTTTTTGTAGACTGTTACATAAAGTTTTTCTTTTGCAAGGCCTACTTCTTTGGTCAAAAACTCCCATGCAAAGTGAATAGCTTCTTTTTTAAAATAATCGCCGAAGGAAAAATTACCCATCATTTCAAAATAGGTTAAGTGACGTGCTGTAAATCCAACCTGATCAAGATCATTGTGTTTTCCGCCAGCTCGAACACACTTTTGAATGCTTGTGGCTTTTGTGTAGGATCTTTTTTCTTTACCCAAAAAAATGTCCTTGAACTGGTTCATTCCTGCATTTGTAAAAAGCAGTGTAGGGTCTTGCGCTGGAATCAGCGAAGAGCTTGTTACTATGGTGTGACCATTTTTTTCAAAAAAGTTTAAAAACTTCTTGCGTATTTCTAATGAGTTCATAAATTACTCCTCAGTGGAATGTATGTGAATCTAAAACTAGGATGAAGGATAGCATTTTTGTTTTTTACAGTAAATGAAAGGAGTTCCATGTTTTTAGACATTAAGTTATCCATAGCCATCAAAAAAAATATTGTGTGTTGTGATGTTCGCGAGAATTGATTTTTTGTTATGTGTCTTCTTTGTGATAAGTGCAGGCAAAAATTCTTTTGCAATGGAAGTTCGGTATAAACCAGAGACACCGAGCCATCTTCGTAGCGTTCAATTGGAGCAATCAACTCCTGATATTAACGAATTAGATGAAAATGGAGATTCTGTTTTGCATGTAATCATTAAGCATGGAGGACCTGCTGATTTAATTATTAAATTAGTTAGAGACGGGGCTTTGGTTGAATTACGAAATAGAGATGGTTTAACGCCTTTAAAACTGGCCATTTTATACTACTGTATGACACGATATGTTAAAACTTATTGTGCTGTTGTTGAGGCTTTATTAGGTTGTGGGGCTGATCCTAATAATCCTGGATTAGATGGCGAACCACCTTTAATATTTTTAATAAAAAAATTACAAAAAAAATTCTATAGCCGGGGCGGATATTTTTTGCCTTGGATTGGAAAAGAAAAGTATACAATGGTTGATTTGTTATTAAATCATCGCACGGGGTTAACTACCAATCCTAATGCCGAGGATAAAGAGGGCAAGGTTGCTTTGATTCATGCGGCTGGTGATGTAGAATTGATTGGTATCTTGGTGCGCCATGATGCATGCATAAGGTGTTCCTTTTTGAAGGGTTGATTTTTTTAATAACGGAGAGTTTTATGAATAATTTTTATAAAATACTTGGTTTGATTTGTACCAGTATTTTAATGGATACTGCTGTTTTACCTAAAAAATCATCCAGCGATGCAATACAACTTATGAAGGCAGATAATTTTGCTTTGTCAGATGAGTTTCGTGGTAATTTTAATTTAGCTCTAAAGACGTATTTTCAGGAGATTTGTATAAATCCAAATTTTTCCAAAATTCGCTTTTATAAAGGTGGTGAACTTACTAATTGGAGTGGTTTGCCTGGAGTTTCCAAGTGGAAAGGTGAGTCTTTAGAAAACAAAACTATCTATGTGGATGCTGAAAAAACCTGTTCAACAGATGATGCATTGTTGTTTGTTCGTTTTTTACCGTTGCTTTTTCGAGAGGGTGCCAAAGTCTACGTTAAATTTTCATCTGAATTACAAGACTTGTTTTTTGACAAAGAGCTTATGGCAAAGATTGTTAGACAAGATGATGAAATTAGTGGAATAAAATTTGATTATTTTACATCTATTATGAGTATTCCTCACTATTGGCAGGTTGATTTGGGATTTGCGTGTGGAGTTCCAATAAATATTTGTGTGGATGCTAAACGTTTGGAAGAATTAAAATCAAAATATTTTAAAAACAATAAGCTTAAAATAGGCATATGTTGGAAATGTTCATTAGAGCACAAAGACAGAGACAGGCATTCATTAGATTTTAAATACTTTGAAAAAATTGCAAAAATAGATGGGGTAAAAATTTATTCTTTACAACAGGGCGATGAGGATCTTTTTAGAGATCAAAGCAAACCCGAATGGTTGGAAGATTTATCAAGCATTAACAAAACTTTATCCGATTTTACCGCTATTATTAAAAATTTAGATATAGTGATTACAACTGATGGAATTATTCCACATCTAAGCTGTATGCTTGGTAAGTCTACATGGTTGTTTTTGCCTAATATTACGGAATGGAAGTGGTTTTGCTATGCAGAAAAAGATTCAAGTATTTGGTATGAAAATTTACATAAATTCAATAAAGAAGACTTGGTATTATGTGATTTTATAAGCGATTTAGTTGTAAAGCGTTTGAACGATGACGCAGTGAAAGTCTTGATAAAAGATTAAAAACATAAATTTAGAAATAAAAAATGGGCGACCCTAAAAGTCGCCCATTTTTAACGTGAGTTACTAAGGTTTATTTTTTGCTAAAACCGAATCCCTTGAATGATGAGCCTTTTGCGCTTTCGCCTTTTTTACTTGTTCCTTTTTTGCTTGCGCTTTTCTTGCTTGCACTTTTCTTGCTTGTGCCTTTGTGTGATTTTTCTACTTTATGTGTTTTTTTAGCATCTTTCTTTTCGCATTTTTTGCCGCAATTAGGCAGCGTTAATGCCATAAGAACAAGGCCAAGTAACATTAATTTTTTCATCACGAACTCCTTTTTAAACTTAATAAACTCAAGCAAAAACCCTGCTGTCGTTAAACCTACCAATAATAAATTCCGCCCTCTTATCTTCCTTTGCCACCCCAACCCTATCATATCCATATTAGTTACATCTTCATTGTTTTTACAATAAATTTGTTTTACATATTCGAAATCATTTTTTGAATGGTGAAATCGCCGGTTTTTTTATTGTTCATGTTTATGTGTTCAAAAAATCTTGTTATATCCAGGCTTTCCATAATTATTTTTTCGTTGTCTTTGTTTGAAATAACATAAATATCAGGAAGTACTATTTGAACGTTGTCGTTAGACATGAAGTCTCCGATTGGAATTACTATATTGTCAGGATGAGATAATATGGTGACGGTTAATGGATTTATTTTTTTATCGGTTGGTATTTTTTGCTCACTGACTTGCCAATATTGCATTTTTTTAGCGTCTTCTTTTTTTTCGAATAAGTATAATTTCGTTGGTGTTGGTTCGTCTAAAAATTCTTTATGCGAAAATGTATTACCTTTTACTTTTAGTAAATTGAATTTAGTCGTAATTGCTAAGTAAACCTTAGGTGGTACGTGTCTTAAAGGAAATGATATTAGGCCGTCAATGTCTGAATAATCCCAATAACCGCTATAAATTGCTATGAACCCGCTTAATTTGGGTTTTACCATGTTTCGCCAGTAATTTCGCATATTTTTGGTGGCATTTTGAGATGGAATATTTTTATCCATCAGTTCTAGCTTTTTTAGTAGATTTTCTTTTCTTGCATCCTGTTCGGCTGCATTCAAAGCATTTTCCGGTGCATGTTTTAAATATATGACCATTCTTGTATCCGGGGCTAATTTGAGTGGCAGTGAAAGAATTAATAACAAAATAGAAATATTTATATTTTTCATGGTATTCCTCATATTGGTTTTTGTGTTAAAAACCTTTATAATTGTAACCTAGCAAACAAGTTGATTAAAAATCTATAAATAGCTTAACCGAGGCAAATCATGAAAGTAAAACAGAAGCCAGCTGAAAAAGTTTGGGCCGATTTTCAAAGTAGCGAGCAGTTGACCGATCGTCAGCTAGAACAATTTCAAAAATATCAGGCCTTTTTGCATGCTCGAAACAAGGAATTTAACTTAACCGCGATTACCGATTTGAGTGGAGTTGTAAGACAACACTTTGTAGATTCTTTGGCTTTGCGCAAATTTGTTGATTTGAATAGTCTGAAGTGTATAGCTGATATTGGTAGTGGCGCAGGATTTCCTGGCATACCTCTCAAGATTATGTTTCCCCATCTGAAGGTTATACTTTTAGAAGTTACCAAAAAGAAACAGCAATTTTTGGACGAGGTAATTACCTTGTTAGGCCTTGAAAATATATTTATCTGCGATATCGATTGGCGAAATTTTGTTCGTACGACTGAAGACGAAATTGATTTATTTGTGACTCGTGCAGCTATTGCTGATGAAGAAATTTGTAGAGCATTTAGACCAGCATGTTGGTATAGAAATTCTACAATTGTTTATTGGGCTTCAGAATTGTGGGAGCCTGCAAAAAAATCAACCCCTTTTGTACATCATATAGAACGTTATGCGCTTGGTAATAAAAAACGTTTATTGGTATTTTTTAAAACTGGTTCTAATGATCAAGCAGCGCCTCAACAGGATTAAGCTGCGAGGCCTTCAGTGCTGGGTAGTATCCGAAAAATAGGCCTATCAACACAGATGCCAAAAATGATATAATGACGGCCGATTTTGAAATAAAGATCGGCCAACCAAGAGACATTCCAACGAGCTGAGCCGCTCCAATTCCTAAGAATACTCCTACAAGCCCACCGACAATGCAAATACTTATAGCTTCGATGATGAATTGTGTGAGTATTTTTTGTGTTGTGGCGCCAAGAGCCATTCGAATTCCAATTTCCTTTGTTCTCTCTGTAACCGTTACAAGCATAATATTCATAATACCTATACCGCCTACGATTAATGAAATTGAAGCAATAACAAATAGCAAAAGATTTAGAACTTGGGACGCGGCATCACTAGCCTGAGCAATGTCGTTTTGTGTGAAAATTGTAAAATCATCTTCATCGCCAGGTTGTAGTCTATGTTTTTGGCGTAGCAATGATTTAATTTGATCAGCTGTCCTATCCATTATTTCTTTGTTTTTCACAGATAAAATTATTGCGCCATAATTAAATTTTCCAAGAATTTTTCTTTGCACTGTTGTTATTGGCGCCAACATTAAATCATCTTGATCTCGACCATCAGGCGTCTTGCCTTTTTCAGTTAATGTTCCAATAACTTTAAAAGGAAGCTTTTTGATACGAATTATTTTTCCTATAGGATCTTCATTTTGAAATAATTCTTTTGCAACTTGTTTTCCAAGTACAACAACTTTGTTACCAGATCTTACGTCTTGCGTGGAAAAAAATTCGCCTTTTTCTGTTTCCCATTCACGTATTTGAGTGTAACAAGCATCTACGCCACCAATTGTTGTTTGCCAGTTGGCTCCTTCATAAACAGCTTTTACTGGAGTCATTGTTCCTGGTGATGCTAGGTATATATCTTTACATTCATCTTTTATGGAACCAAGGTCTTCGGGCTTAAGGGTGAGATTTCCGGAACTTCTTTGGGAAATGTTTTTGGGGCTTGCTCCAAGAACAATAATAAAATTAGTTCCGAGTTTTTGAATTTCTTGATTTACACGTTGTTTAGCGCCTTCACCTATAGACATAACGGCAATGATTGAAACGACACCGATGATGATACCGAGCGTTGTTAACAATGAACGCATTTTATGTTTGTTAAGTGATTTAAGTGCAGTGAAAAAAAGTAAATTAAAATTCATGATACCTTTTTATCTGATACAATTTTACCGTCAACTAATTCAACAATACGTTTTGTTTTATTTGCGATTGATGGTTCATGTGTAACGATTACGATGGTAACGTTTTTTTCAGAATTCAAAGTTTTAAATGAATCCATAATGGCATTACCTGTTGCTGTATCAAGGTTACCAGTTGGTTCGTCTGCAAATATTATACTTGGATTGTTTATCAATGATCTTGCGATTGCAACACGTTGCTGCTGACCTCCTGAAAGCTGGTAAGGAAAGTGGTCAAGCCTTTTTCCAAGGCCAACCATTTCCAATAAATCTTTTGCATATTTGCGTGCTTCTAACTCAGTGTCTCCTGCATAGAGTCTTGGGAGAGCTACGTTGTCTTGTGCTGTTAAGTCGGCAAGGAGATGAAATTTTTGAAAAACAAATCCAATTTTTTCATTTCTGATTTGAGCTAGTTCATCTTTAGTCGCCTTGGCAACGTTTACTCCATCGAGATAATATTCACCAGATGTTGGGATATCAAGACATCCAAGCAAGTGCATTAATGTAGATTTGCCCGAACCAGAAAAACCTGTGATTGCTACAAATTCACCGATGTCAATCTCGACAGATACGCCTTTGAGCACAGTAAGCTCTTCTTCGCCCATTTTGTATACTTTTACTAAGTTTTTTGCTTCTATTGTTTTCATTTTTTACCAATGCCGCCAGCGCTGCCAAACATACCTTTTAAGAGCAAGTTTTCTCTGGTGACGTCAAGAATTTCAGTTATAATTCCATCTTTTTCATTTATCCCACTGGTTACGTGAGTATATTTGCCGTCTGTGCTACCTAATTCTACTGCAACCTGTTTTATTGTTTTGTTATCAACGATCCAGATTGTTTCTTGATCAAGTTTGATTTTTTTACCGATAGGTTTTTCGCCGTTAGCGCTTTCCATTGGCTTGACTATGTATCCAGATCTTTGCGCAGTTTGTTCAAGAGATAGTTTGTTTATTCTTAATGCTTTGTTTGGAACACACAACGCGTTATTAACTTCAGCAACTTTTATATCAACGTTAGTTGTCATTCCCGGTCTAAGCTTTAGATCGGGATTTTCAACACGTAATATTGTTGCATACGTTACAACGTTATCTATAATTTTTGCTTGATATTCAACTTGTTTGACCTTGGCGTCAAATTTTAATTTTGGAAATGCGTCAACGACAAAAGTTGCATTTTGGGCTTCTTTTACCATTCCTATGTCAGCCTCATCAATATCAATTCGGGCTTCCATTTCATGAAGATCTTTTGCTATTTCAAACAAAACGGTTGCTTGTAGTTGAGCTGTGACCATCTGTCCAAGGTCAATTCTCTTTGCGATTACCAAACCATCTTCAGGTGTTTTTATAAATAAATTATCATATCTTTGTTTTTCTAGTTTTAGTGCTGCTGAAACTTGGTCAACTTTTGCCTTTGCAACATCAAAATCTTTTGTGTAGGATTCAAATAAATTTCCCGACAATTGACCAGCTTCAAACAAGGCTTTTTGACGAGCATGAAATTTTGTTTGATAAGCTAAAACAGCTTTGGCTTCTGCTAATGTTGCTTCTAGCTTTTTAACTGCAGTGTCACCAATGCCGTTGTCAAGAATCGCTAAAACTTGGTTCTTTTTTACAACGTCATTGTCATCTACGAGAATTTCGACAACTTTACCTGCTTCCAAGCTGCCCACAGAAATAAAATCTTTTGCTCGTAAGTTACCTGTTGAGCTAACATACTGAACCAAATCTTTTTTTATTGGCTTTTCAATTAAAAAAGCCTGTGCTGATTTGGTGCTTTGTTTTTTATATCTAATAACAGAATAAGAAGCGGCTACTGCGATTACAGCTACGATAGAAAAAATAATTTTTTTATTCACGTTTTTCCTGACTTAACTTTCGTGTAAAGCTTCAACTGGTGTTAGTTGGGAGGCTTTACGAGCTGGATAGTATCCAAAAACTAATCCTATGACGAATATAGAACAAAATGCCAAAAATGTCGAGACGGGCTTTATTATAATTGTCCAGTGCGTAAAGTGACTTACAGCCAAAGGCAAAATTATTCCTAGTAACAGGCCAAAAACTCCTCCCAAAAAACAAAGAGCAACTGCTTCTATCAAAAATTGATATAAGATTTTTTTTGTTGTTGCACCGAGTGCCATTCGAACGCCAATTTCACCGGTACGTTCTCTTACCGCCACAAGCATTATATTCATAACCCCAATTCCACCAACAAGTAAAGCAATTGCAGCAACGATTGCTAGAAATAATGTTAATACTGTTGATGTTGCCAGTGCGGCTTTTGCCATTGATTGTTGATTGAACACGCTGAAATCATTAGGCTCTTCAACGCTTAGTTTGTGTTTGGCTCGTAAAAGCTTTGTAATTTTATTGGCAACTTTTGGTGCGTCATCCAAACTTGGCGTGGATAGCATTATCGATGAGATGTGTTTATAACTTTTGCCACTTTCTTTGCGAAGCGTTTTTTTCAATGTTGTATAGGGCATGAATGTGTCGGTGTTTGGATTTTCAAAAAAGAAGCTTTCAATTTTGTCTATAACTCCAATTACTGTGAAATTTATGTTTTGAATTGTTACCACTTGGCCAATAGGATTTCGATTTTTAAATAATTCTTCTGCTACTTTTGCACCGATAACGATAACCTTTGCGCTTTTGTGTACATGAACCTTGTTAAAAAAGGTGCCTTTTTTAATGCGTCTATTTAGGATTGAAAGAAAATTTTCATTTCCGCCTTGTATCTCAGTTGCAAAATATTTACCAAGAAAGCCTATTGTTCCTCCGCCAAATACAACTGGAGTGATTTTTGCAAACGGAAATTGAGTTTTGAATATTTCGACATCATCGAGTGTTATTGGCTTTGAGATTTTTTGTTTTGTTGATTTTACAACCTCTCCTCCAAGTGAACTTTTCCATTGAAAAACTGTTACGAAATTATTTCCCATGGCTTGTAATTGTTTACGCAGTTTTTCTTCAGCACCATAACCAATAGCCAAAATAGCAACGATTGATGCAATTCCTATAATGATTCCAAGCATAGTTAAGAGGGATCTAACCTTATGCTTCATCAATGATCTAAATGCCGTAATGATTAAATTTTTTGTTTTCATTTTTTATAGGGGTCCCTGAAACATTTTTTTATAAAATTCTTCCATTTGATCTGTTTCTACAACATCTATAAGAACTTGGTCGTGGAGATTTAATCCCGATTTAATTTCATAATAAAGATTGTCAGTGATTCCTATTGAAACAGTTTTTTTAATGAATTCCTTGTTTCCAGCAACCCATACAAATTTTATATTTTCATCCAGACCATTTTGTTTTGATATTTTAGTTTTGGCTTCTGATTCTTCTCGAACGCTGTATCCAAGTATCATTGCTACTTTTTTTACTGACTTTGGATTCAAATAAAACGCCTGGCAGTTTACCGATATTGCTTCAGGGGCGTTTGCTATGTGTATCCTTGCATTAATTGTCATACCAGGTCGCAGAGTATTGTCACTATTATCGATGTCAACGCTTGCTTTATAAAATAAATTATTATTTTCACCTTTGGGTGCATATCCAATTGTTTGAATTTTGCTTTTGTAAGTAAAATCAGGATAGGCGTTGACCGCTAGTTCAACCTGTTGTTCTTGTTTAACTTGACCTATATCACTTTCGTCTATGTCTAATTTTGCGTTCATAGCTGTGGGGTCATGAGCAACTTCAATTAAAACGTTGTTAAAATCATTTAAGACAGCAGAACCCTTTGAGGTGTTTATCGAAGTGACAATTCCCTCATCTGGAGCCGATATGATTGTGCTTTTAATTTCAATACTTTGTCGCTTTACCTCATTTTGAGCGAGTTTGACGTCTTGTTTAACTTTTTCATAATCCTTGGTTATTTTTTGAAAGGTGTCTTTAGACAGCTGGCCTGACTTAAATAATTGTTCTTGTCGTTTGTAGTATTCTTCTTGGTATTTTAAATCTTCCAGCGTTTTTGCAAGTTCATGTTCAGCCTTGCGTAGGTTTGTGTCTTCTTGAATTAACTCAATTTCAATTAGCGGTTGGCCCTTTTTTACAATCTGGTTTTCCTTAACAAAAACGTTTTTGACTATACCAGGTACCAAGCTTCCCATTTTCATCGTTTCTTTGATTTCTAGAACTCCTGAGGCCGTAACATCTTGGTTTATAGTACGTTTTTCAGCTTTTTCTACTGTAAAAAGCTCTTGTTTAGGCTGTATCGTAAATGTTTGATAAATTTTAAAAATAATAAACAGCAGAGATGTAAACGATAAAAGATATGTTAGTATTTTTAAATATTTCTTCATTACGCCTCTTCTCGAAAAATCGTGACAAAATTTTTATGTTGTTAACGTATCAACTGTTTATTTTATTCTCAACAATTTACTTGTTAATAATGTAAAAAGCTTTTGTTTTAAACGTATTTTTTTGATAGCTTGTGTGACAGCATTGGAGGTTGAGGGGTGGCAATAATTAACGGTGGATAATGATACTTTTGTTATGTAGGTTTAAAAAAATAATACTCGTTTTGTGTGTCATACTTTTTTGGGGAGTGCATTCTTTGCATTCACTTCGACCAGCAAAGGTCTTACAATTTCCATGGTTAATTATTTTTATTCATGGCACAGTGGCTGCTCCTTTCTCGCCGTTTAGTTCTTTAAAACTTGCTAAAGATGAATTAGATGGAACGCTTTATCAAAAAGCATTGATGGAGGTTAGAGATAGTGAGCTTTTGTATAAAAATTGTTTGATGCTCCCAAAAAAAGGTTTATGTGAAATTGATTTAAAAAAAATTAACACTGACGAAAATAAAAATTATGCAGCGTTTAGATTTATTAAATTTTATAAGGAAGTTTTTGAATGTGTTAATCAAAATACAGAGCAACACTTTTATTATACTTATGAGTGGAGCGGGGCTCTCAGCCAAAAAGAACGGCGGCTTGAGTCCATAAAGTTTAACAATGCATTAGTTGATTTGCTTAGCCAGTATGGTAAAAAAAGGATTTATCCTAAAATTCGAATTTTTGCTCATAGCCATGGAGGCAACGTGAGTTTGAACCTTGGTGCTGTGAGAAATTACATAAGAAATAAATTGAATTTGGATTCTGTTAAGAAAAAATCAAATATTGATGAGGTTAATTCTACTCAAGAGATTTCAAATCTTATTGATTCTTTGCCGGACAAGGCTTTGGCCTCGGAAATACAAAAGAAGAATTGCGAGTATAGGCCAATGTTTGATGTTGTCGTTGATGAATTGATTTTATTTGGTACCCCAATTCAACCAGAGACCGAATGCTTTTGTGTATCTGGGGCTTTTGAAAAAGTTTATAATTTTTATTCACCGAACGACATGGTTCAGTGCATAGATGTTTTATCGACTCGGAAAAATCCTTGGCGACGAACTTTTGGCGATAATTATGTGAAGCAGGCCAAAAATAAAATAATTCAAAAAAAGATTTTTACAAAACCAGGGCACATTGAAATGTGGAAGATTAAAAATGACGAAATTCCAGCTGTGATTTTGGCCCCTATTTTTATGCATGACCAGGACTCTAAAAAACTGTTCGATAAATTCAAAGACACGCTCGGGCATATTAAAAACGAATTAATAACCTGGCATAGCAATATCACTAAGACTTAGCCATTACTTTTATTATTATCAATATCATCGAATTTAACATCTAAAATAGGATGCCGTTCCCAGCCTTTAAAATCAAAGTGCCACCATTCACTGGGTAA
>Ga0172371_10005701_pt1 | contig 18386 bp, 17 predicted proteins | sample Lak12m_FD_114543 | JGI IMG/M metagenome (GOLD analysis project Ga0172371, IMG submission 114543) | Freshwater microbial communities from Kabuno Bay, South-Kivu, Congo - kab_022012_12m | ecosystem: Environmental > Aquatic > Freshwater > Lake | place: Democratic Republic of the Congo: South-Kivu...
ATCAAGGCCGTTTCGGGAGGTGCTTAACTTAACAAGATGATCAATCCAGAACCCGGATTAGCGATTTGGACCATCGTGACTTTCCTCATCCTGTTCTTCACGCTGAGGAAATTCGCCTTCGGCCCTATCCAGCATATGATCGACAAGCGCCGCGACGAGATCGAAGAGAGCATCACGGCCGCCGATAAGGCGCGCCGCGAGCAGGAGCGGTTGCTCGCCGAATACCGCGAGACCATCGCCAAAGCTAAAGGTGAGGCAGAGGAGATCATCAAGCGGGCCCACGAAGTGGGAGAAAGCACCAGATCCGAGATCGTTAACGAGGCCAAGACGCAGGCGCACAAGGAAGTCGAGGACGCTCGCGACCAGATCCAGCGCGAGACCCGCAAGGCGATCCAGGAGATCAAGGACCAGGTCGCTGACCTGGCCGTCATGGCCGCCACCAAGGTGACCGCCAAGACGCTGTCGCCGGAAGACCACCTGCGCCTCGTGAACGAGACCATGTCAGAAGTCGATTTTGACCAATTAGGAGCCGGGGGTAACTAGGCTTGGGTGAATCCCAGATAACGAATGTCTATGCCCGGGCCCTCTTCGAGGCAGCTCGCGAGGCGGGTTCGCTCGAGGCCACCGGCGCCGATCTGACGTCGTTCGTGGACGCCATGCGGGAGTCGAAAGATCTCACCGCAGTGCTCTACAACCCGAAGATCAGTTCCGCCACCAAGAAGAAGGTCGTTTCCGACCTGACCCAGGGTGCGGACAGCCTCTTCCAGAACGGCGTCAAGCTGATGATCGACAAGCGGCACTCGGACCTGATCGTTGACATGCAGCAGCAGTTCGGAAGACTGCTGAAGCAGGAGAACAAGATGGTGGAGGTGGAGATCACCTCGGCCATCGAGTTGCCGGAAGCGACAAGGGCAAGCATTCGCAAGCGAATCGAGGATTCCACCGGGAAGACGGTGGAGATCAAGGAGACGGTCGACGCGGGCATCCTCGGCGGCCTGATCCTGCGGTTCGGAGATCAAATTGTAGACGGCAGTCTGAAAGCGAAGCTGGAACAGCTGCGTATCAGGCTGGCCCAAGCCTAATCGGAGACGTGAGGGAATCGTGTCGCCGGACAAGAGGAGTGTGAGAGAGTTTTGAAACTGCGTCCAGAAGAAATCACCGCGGTTCTCAAGAGTCAGATCGAGAACTACGAGGCAGAGGTCGAGGTCGAGGAGGTGGGCCGCGTCCTGGAGGTTGGTGACGGCATCGCCCGTATCCACGGCCTGGAGAACTGCATGGCCTCGGAGATGCTCGAGATGCCCCACGATGTGGTGGGTCTGGCGCTGAACCTGGAAGAAGATAATGTCGGTACCGTGCTCATGGGCGACGATGCCGCCATCTCCGAAGGCGACCTCGTCAAGCGCACCGGCAAGATTATGAGCGTGCCCGTGGGTGAAGCTCTGGTCGGCCGCGTGGTCAATGCTCTGGGGCGTCCTATCGATAACAAGGGCCCCATCGAGGCGACAGAATACCGTCCTGTGGAATTTAAGGCTCCCGGGGTGCTCCAGCGCCAGCCGGTGCGGGAACCACTGCAGACCGGTCTGAAGTCCATCGATTCGATGATCCCGATCGGCCGCGGTCAGCGCGAGCTGATCATCGGCGACCGCCGCACCGGCAAGACGGCCATCGCCATCGACACGATCATCAATCAGAAGGGCCAGGATGTTATCTGCATCTATGTGGCCATCGGCCAGAAGGCTTCCAACGTCGCCAGCGTAGTGGCGAAGCTGGAAGAGCACGGCGCGATGGAATATACCATCGTCGTGGTGGCCTCCGCTTCCGAGCGCGCTCCGCTCAAATACCTGGCACCGTTCGTCGGCGCTGCCATGGGCGAATATTTTTGTTACAAAGGCCAGCATTCGTTGCTGGTCTACGACGACCTGACCAAACACGCCGATGCTTACCGGCAGATGTCTCTGCTGCTGAGGCGCCCGCCGGGACGCGAAGCTTATCCGGGCGACGTCTTCTATCTGCACTCCCGTTTGCTGGAGCGCGCCGTCAAACTGCACGATGACCTGAAGGGCGGGTCTTTGACCGCACTGCCGATCATCGAGACACAGGCCGGCGATGTGTCCGGTTACATTCCCACGAACGTCATTTCGATCACGGACGGCCAGATCTTCCTGGAGCCGGACCTGTTCTACTCCGGCGTCAGGCCCGCCATCAACGTGGGTATCTCGGTCAGCCGCGTGGGCGGCAACGCCCAGATCAAGGCCATGAAGAAAGTGGCCGGCAAGATGCGTCTCGACCTGGCCCAGTACAACGCCCTGAAGGCTTTCGCCCAGTTCGGTTCCGAGCTGGACGCCGCCACCCAGGCGCAGCTGGCCCGCGGCGAGCGCATGGTTGAGACGCTGAACCAGGGCCAGTACTCACCGATCCCGGTGGAAGAGCAGGTAGCGATCATCTTCGCCGCCACCCAGGGTTTTCTGGATGGCATCGGCGTCGATCGCGTCAAGAGCTTCAACGTCGGTCTCGTCGACCATATGCGCTCCCAGCACGCCGACCTGCTGGCTACCATCCGCGATGAGAAGGACATCTCCGATGACTCCGAGGCCAAACTGCGCGCAGCCCTTGAAGGATTCCTCAAGGACTTCGCCCCGGATCATGAAGGGCTGGAGGTACCGGCTCCGACCGCGTAACGCATGGCCAAAACCCAGGACATATTACGCCGGATAAATTCGGTCAAGAATACCAGCAAGACCACCAAGGCCATGGAGATGGTGGCCGGCGCCCGCCTGCGGCGCGCCCAGGCCCGCATTGAGGCGCTGAGACCTTATGCCCAGCGGGTCATGGAGCTGATGCAGGATGTCTCGCGGTGCTCGGAATGCGCCGATGAGTTCCCCTTGCTGGAAGTGCGCGAAGAGATCAACAATGTCGCCATCGTCCTGCTGACCGGCGACCGCGGCCTGGCCGGCGGTTTCAATTCCAACATCATCAGGCACGGCCTGACATTGGCGGACGATCTCAAAAGCCAGGGGCGGAAGGCCAGCTGGCTGGTGATCGGCAAGAAGGGCATCGGCACGATGCGCTTCCGCGGTTATGAGATGACTGATTCCGTTCAGGGCATCACCGACCGGCCCAAATTTACCGACGCCACCGCCATCGCCCATCGTATCGCCGGCCTCTATACCGACGGCGTGGTCGATCAGGTTCATCTGGTTTATAACCAGTTCAAGTCCCCCGTGGAGCAGACGGTTACCGAACAGGTCATCCTGCCCCTGGGGCATGAACTAGTGGAATCCGAGCCGGTGCCGGAGGAAGAGAAAAAACTCCAGCCAGACTGGCTTTATGAGCCGAACGCCAGCGCCATCATGGCGGAACTGCTGCCCAGTTACATCGACATCACGATCTACCGGGCGCTGCTCGAATCGACAGCTAGCGAGCACGGAGCGCGCATGACAGCCATGCGCAACGCCTCCGACAATGCCGCGGAGATGATCGACAAGCTGACCCTGGACATGAACAAGGCTCGCCAGGCATCGATCACTCAGGAGATTTTGGAAGTGGTCGCCGGCGCCGAGGCGCTGGCGTAAAGCAAAATTTTACCCGGAAACTTGGAACAGGAGACAGACATGAACACAGGCAAGATTGTCGAGGTCATCGGTCCGGTGCTCGACGTCAAGTTCGAAGAGAAGCTGCCGGCGATTTATAACGCCCTGGAGATCCAGGTTCCCCAGGAGGACGGCACGACCAAGCGGCTCATCGCCGAGGTGCAGCAGCACCTGGGCGACAACAAGGTGCGCGCCGTGGCGCTTGACTCCACCGACGGCATCGCCCGCGGCCTGGAAGCCGCGGATACCGGCGACGCCATCAAGGTGCCGGTCGGAGACGCCACGCTCGGCCGCCTGTTCAACGTCATCGGCGACAGCATCGACGACCTCGGTGAGGTCAAGGCCGACGAATACTGGCCCATCCACCGGGAAGCTCCGCCGTTCGAGGACCTGACGCCGACTGACGAGATCTTCGAGACCGGCATCAAGGTCATCGATCTGCTCGCTCCGTACGTCAAGGGCGGCAAGACCGGCCTGTTTGGCGGCGCCGGCGTAGGCAAGACGGTCCTCATCATGGAGCTGATCCATAATATCGCCAAGCAGCACGGCGGCGTTTCAGTTGTTTCTGGTGTAGGCGAGCGGACCCGCGAGGGCAACGACCTTTATCTGGAGATGACCGAGTCCGGCGTCCTCCCGAAGACCTGCCTGGTTTACGGACAGATGAACGAGCCGCCCGGGGCGCGTCTGCGCGTGGGTCTGACGGCTCTGACCATGGCTGAGTATTTCCGCGACAAGATGGGCCAGGACGTGCTCTACTTCCTGGATAACATCTTCCGCTTCTCACAGGCCGGCTCGGAAGTATCCGCCCTTCTGGGACGCATGCCTTCCGCTGTAGGCTATCAGCCTACCCTGGCCTCGGAGATGGGCGAGCTGCAGGAGCGCATCACCTCGACCCGCAACGGTTCGATCACTTCCGTGCAGGCTGTCTACGTTCCGGCTGACGACCTTACCGACCCGGCGCCGGCTAACACCTTTGCGCATCTTGACTCCACGACCGTGCTTTCGCGCGCCATATCGGAAATGGGCATCTACCCGGCGGTCGATCCGCTGGATTCGACTTCCCGCATCCTGTCGCCGGATGCTGTCGGCGAGGAGCATTACAACACAGCCACGAGGGTGCAGGAGATCCTGCAGCGCTACAAAGAACTTCAGGACATCATCGCCATCCTGGGCATGGACGAGCTCTCCGATGAGGACAAACTCACCGTGCAGCGCGCCCGCAAACTGCAGCGCTTCCTGTCGCAGCCATTCAATGTGGCCGAGACTTTCTCCGGCCGCCCCGGTGTATATGTGCCGCTGGCTGAGACGGTGCGCGGCTTTAAGGAGATCCTCGAGGGCAAGCACGACGACCTGCCCGAGCAGGCCTTCTACATGGTGGGAAGCATCGACGACGCCGTTAAGGCGGCCCAGGAGATGCGCGGCGAGGAAAAGGCCTCCACAGGCGACAAGGCAGAGTCGGAGGAAGAAGCGGCTTAGGGCCGCCTCCGGCGCCTTAAGCGGCCTGGGTTAGATACCTATGGACGAAGACACAAAGCTAAAATGTGAAATAGTGACTCCGGAAGGGCTCATCCTGGATGAGTTCGTGGAGATGGCCGTGGTGCCCGGCGCCATGGGTGAGCTCGGCATCCTCCCGCGCCATGCGCCGATCGTCTCGCGCACTGTGGTCGGCGAGGTCCGGGTGAAGCCGCTGGAAGGCGACTGGGAATACTTTGCCGTGGGTAACGGCTATGTCAAGGTGCATTTCGACCGCCTGCTGCTGCTGGCAGATACCGCCGAGCGGGCCTCCGATATCGAACTGGCCCGTTCCGAGGCCGCCATCGCGCGGGCTGAAGAGCTGCTGGCCAAGTACCGGAGCGGCGAAGCAGGAGTTGACGTCCACCGGGCCGAACAATCCAGAAAGAGAGCGCTCAACCGCCTGAAGGTGTCCGGTAGAGTCTAACCGGATGCGAGTGGCGCAACCGGGTGTTAGACTATCCTGATACCCGGCAAGGGAGTTATTCTTTCAGATGGCCAAGTATGTCATAAACGGTGGCATTCCCCTCACCGGCTCGGTGAGGTTATCCGGGGCGAAGAACTCAGCCCTGAAGTTGATGGCGGCATCCCTCCTTTCCCCCGGAAAGACGGTTCTGCATAACGTGCCGCTGATCCAGGATGTCTTCACGATGGCCGAGGTGCTGCGCGAGATCGGCGCCGGCGTCATCATCACTCCCGACCGGGTCGAGATCGATCCCGGCGGCGAGCTTTCCCATACCGCTCCTTACGAACTGGTGCGCCGCATGCGCGCTTCCATCCTGGTGATGGGACCGCTGCTGGCCAGGCTGCATGAAGCCCGGGTAGCCATGCCCGGCGGGTGCAACATCGGCCCGCGCGCCATCAACTTCCATCTGGGCGGTCTGGAAAAACTGGGCGCCAGCATCGGCGTCGATCACGGTTTCATCAATGTGACCTGCAAGAAACTCACCGGCGATATCATCAGCCTCGATTATCCCAGCATGGGGGCGACCGAGAATCTGCTAATGGCTGCCAGCCTGGCGCAAGGACGCACCGTCATCGAGAGCGCTGCACGTGAGCCGGAGATCATCGATCTGGCCAAGTTCCTCACGTCCATGGGCGCCCGCATCAGCGGCGCCGGCACGGACACGATCGTCATCGACGGCGTCGAGGAACTGGAGGGAGCGACGCATACGGTCATCCCGGACCGGATCGAAGCCGGCACGTTCATGATCGCGGCCGCGGCGACCGGAGGCGAGATCGACATCGAAGGGGCCGATCCGGGCCACCTGGACCTGTTTACCGCCAAATTGCGCGCCATCGGCGTAGAGATCAAGGAATTCGACCACCGCCTGACTGTGCGCGGCGGTGGCGATTACACCGGCACCGATATCGCCACGCTGCCATATCCCGGCTTCCCTACGGACCTGCAGGCGCCGGTAATGGTGCTGCTATGCCTGGCGAAGGGACACAGCATCGTCACGGAGAACGTCTTTGAGAACCGCTTCAGCTTCGTGGACGAACTCAATCGCCTGGGTGCCGATATTCGCACCAGCAGCCATCACGCCGTGATCCATGGCGAATGCCGGCTGGAGGGCACGATCGTCGAGGCCACCGATCTGAGGGCCGGCGCCGCTCTGGTGCTGGCGGGAATGGCGGCCAGCGGCGTCACGGAGGTACACCGAATCGGCCATATCGATCGCGGCTACGAGAACTTCGAGCATAAGCTCAAGGGGCTGGGCGCTGAGATCGAGCGAGTGGAGACCGGCGACCGCATCAACACCGTCGCCCCGTTGAACTAAACCGATTTTGGTTTCCGCCGAGCAATCCTCCTCAGAACCCGGCCGACCGGCGGCTGGTATGAGTAGCGGGCGCCTTTCCAGATTCTATGCGGTAAAAATCGGCAGCAACACCCTCACCGACGCCAATGGGCGCATCCGCAGCCGGATCATGGCTGCCCGGGTCGCGGAGCTCGCGGAGCTCGTCAAGCGCGGTGACCGGGTGCTGGTGATCTCATCGGGAGCCATTTCCTGTGGCTTGGGTTTGCTGGAGCTCCAGGCCCGCCCCCACGATACAGTCGAGCTTCAGGCCACATCGGCTGTCGGCCAGGGCCGGCTCTACCGCCGTTACTCCGATCTTTTCCTCAAGCACGGCGTCACTACCGCGCAGGTGCTGCTGACATCGTACGACATCGAAGCCCGCAGCCAGTATCTCAATGCGCGCGGCACACTGGGGAAACTGCTGGAATGGGGCATCGTCCCGATCATCAATGAGAATGACACCACGTCGGCAGATGAGATCCGCTACGGGGACAATGATTTTTTGGCGGCGCAGGTGGCGATCCTCGCCAAAGTCGACCTGCTGATGTTGCTCACCGATACTGAGGGGCTGTATACTTGTGACCCTGCGGACGATCGCGCCTGCCTCATCGAGGAAGTCACGGACTGGTCGCTGCTGGACCAGATCGAAGCCGGTGAATCGAGCAGCACGATCGGCTCCGGCGGGATGAAGAGCAAGATCGTGGCGGCCGAGATGGCGACCTCGGCCAATATCGAGGTGGTCATCGCCGATGGCTCCCGCCCGGGTGTCATCACCGACGTCGCTGCGGGCAAAAAGGTAGGAACCCGGTTCCGCCCCCTGAAATCGCCGATCAGCAGTTTTAAGCTGTGGCTGAAATATGGCCGGCCCGCCAGCGGTGCCATCCTGGTGGACGACGGTGCGGCGGCGGCGCTGCTGCACCGGGGCAAAAGCCTGTTGCCGGCGGGCATAATCAGGGTCGAAGGCAGTTTCCGGGCCGGCGAGGCCGTGGAGGTCTTCCATAAAAAAGATGGGCGACAGTTGATCGGCAAGGGCATCACCAATTACGATGCCGATGAGCTGAGGCGTATCAAGGGCATGCAGAGCACCCAGGTGGTTAAACTCCTGCCTCATGGGGAGGAAGAAGTCATCCATCGGGATTATTTCGTGCTGACAGGCGGGCTGCAGTCCGCTCAGGGTAAAGCACCAGGAAAGGCGAAGGGAAAGAAATAATGCAACTCAAACAGATCAGGGACCTGTGCACGCGGGCCAAACAAGCTTCGCAGGAACTGGCGCTGCTGCCGGCTCGTGACAAGAACCGGGCCCTCATGGAGATCGCCGAAGCCCTGGAACGCCGCGCCCCCGAGATCCTCAAGGAGAACCGGGATGACGTCGAGGAAGGCAAGGCGGCGCGCCTCTCCGACGCCCTCATGGACCGGCTGATGCTGGATGAGGATCGCATCCGCGACATGGCCCAGAGCTTGCGGCACGTGGCCTCCCTGCCCGACCCCATCGGTGAGGTGATCGATGGCTGGCGCATCCCCAATGGCATGGAGATCAAAAAGATCCGGGTCCCCTTCGGCGTCATCGCCGTCATTTTCGAGGCGCGGCCGAATGTCACCGTCGATGCGGCCGGTCTCAGCCTGAAGACCGGCAACGCCGTGATCCTCAGGGGCGGCAGCGCTTCCCTGCATTCCATCCGGATGCTGACCGAGGTGATCAACGGGGCGCTGATCGAAGCCGGTCTTCCCCGCGACGCCGTCTGCCTGGTCGAATCGCGCGACCGCAACGATCTGAAAAAACTCTTACAGATGAGCGAGTATATCGACCTGGTCATCCCCCGGGGCGGCGAGGGCCTGAAGAAATACCTGCTGGAGAACTCGAAGATCCCCGTCATCTACGCTGCCGGAGGCAACTGTCACGTTTTTGTGGACGCCACCGCCGATGTCGAGCAGGCCGTCAAGATCGCGGTCAACGCCAAGGTCCAGCGGCCTGGCGTCTGCAACTCCGCCGAGACGCTGCTGGTGCACCGGGAGATCGCCGCGGAGTTCCTGCCCAGGGCAGCGGCGGAGCTGGTGAAACGCAACGTCAGGCTCTACCTCGACGCGGAATCGCGGGATCTGCTGGCGGGCGACCGCAAGATCGCGGGGGAATGGCTGGAAGACGCCACTGATGAGCACTTCGCCACTGAATTCCTCGACCTGAAGATGGCAGTGAAGGTCGTAGGCGGGGTCGACGAAGCCATCGGACATATCTCCCGGTACGGCACCGGACATTCCGAGGCCATCCTCACCAACAACCTGGATAGCTCCCGCCGGTTTACCGCCGGCGTGGACGCAGCCTGCATCTATATCAACGCTTCCACGCGGTTCACTGACGGCGGCCAGTTCGGCCTGGGGGCTGAGATCGGCATCAGCACCCAGAAGCTGCATGCCCGCGGGCCGGTGGGCCTGCGCGAACTGACTTCCTACAAATATGTGGTGGTCGGCGAGGGCAACGTCCGGGGATGAGGCGCCAGGATTCCGGCTCGACGTTTCTAGATTAAGGCGGCGGCGATGAAGCTCGCTATCATGGGCGGAGCGTTCAACCCGATTCATATCGGCCATCTCGTGTGTGGCGAGGAAGCCGCTTCCCAGTACGGCTTCGAACAGGTGATGTTCATGCCGACCGGGTTGCCACCCCACAAGGAAGCAGACACCGGCGCCACCGCCGAGGCGCGTCATCAGATGACCGTCATGGCCACCGAGGACAATCCCCGCTTCAGCGTCTCCCGCCATGAACTTGACAGACCGCAGGTTTCTTATACAGTTGACACCATCCGGGAACTGCGCGCTCAGATGCCCGGCGCCGAGATCTTTTTCATCACCGGCGCCGACGCGGTCCTGGAGATACTTGACTGGAAGGATCCGCAGGAGCTGCTGGAGATGGCGGTCCTGATCGCCGCCACCCGCCCTGGTTATCCATTGGACAGATTCGCGGAGCGCCATGAGTTCATGCGCGCCGGGCGCGTGCGGGTAATGGAGATCCCCGCCATCGGCATCTCGTCGAGCATGATCCGGGAAAGAGTAGCCCAGGGCCGGACGATCCGTTATCTGGTGCCCCGTAGCGTAGAGAGGTTTATTGAGAAAGAAAAACTTTATCGCCCGCAATAAACCGCGGACCCGGCGCTCGGGGCAAAGCAGCCCTGGTGACTGGTCCGGATATCTGCCCGGGGAAGACAGGGGCGGTTACCGCACGCGCCGGCTGGTCACAGACCGGCAGGAGAAGCGCAGCCGCCTCACCCGGTTTATCCTCACTCTCGGCCTGATCACGGCCGCCGCGGCTTTTGTGGCCGCCTTTTTCATCATCCGGGCCGGCGGAAGTGAACCGGTTGTGGTGGAACCCATCGTTATCGACGACCCCGGTTCCGGCAATGTCATCGTCATGGGGAAGGACGAGGGCGGCCATCTGACACAGGTGCTGGTATTGGCGGGCGCGGGCCAGGGCGGTTATGGCCTGATGGCGCTTCCCGCCCGCACGGTGGTCGAGACCCCGGGCGCCGGCTTCCAGAGGCTGGACAAACTTTACGAAGCCGGCGGCCAGCGTCAGCTCGACCAGGCCGTGGCGAATCTGCTGCAGGTCCCGATCCGCTACCATGTCTCGTTTAATTATGAAGCGCTGAGCGCGCTCCTCGACCAGGCGGGAGTCATCAATATCAAACCGGGGAAGGTGATCACGCTCAACCAGAGCGCCGGTGGCCCGATCACTCTCACCGCGGGAGACAATCCCACGCCGCCATCCCAGGCGATGCCCATACTCAAAGCCGCGGCGGCCAGCCCGGACGGCCCCGCAGTGACCGCGGCCTTCTATCAAGGTTTGCGGGAAGCCCTGACACCAAAGCCCGATCTCGACAAAAAGAAGATCGCCAGTGATCTGCTGGCGAAGAGCCAGACGGACATGAGCGCGGATGATTTCACTAACCTGTTCCTGGTTGTGACCACGCCCAGCCGGGCGTTTGCGGCCACCCCGCTGCCGGTCAAAGCCGTGGGTTCAGGGGACTCCTGGTACTTCGAGCCGTCGATGGACGAGCTCGGGTCGGTGGGCAACGGCAGCCAGGAGGCGCCGGTGGCCTTGGAGATCCGCAACGGCACAGAGCTCAGCGGCATGGTCGAGGCCGCCAACACCAGGCTGGAATCGCTCAACTTCCCCACGGAACTGACCCCGGATCCATCGGGCGTAAATTATGAGATCACCCAGATCCGGTGCGGCAGCGAGGCTGTTTCGGACGGCAATCAGGTGCGCGCGGCGCTGGGCGGCGGCGACGTGATCAAGGATGATTCCATGGAAAAGAACCAAATCATTGTTATTATTGGTAAAGACCTCAGTGTGGCCTTAACTGGCCAGAACTAAAGCGAAAGGGAAATATCACGGAAAGCGATGAATTAGCCAGAGAAGTAGCCCGGCTTGCCGCCGAGAAGAAGGCGACGGGTCTGGTGATCATGGAAATGAAAGAGGTATGTTCCTTCACGGATTATTTCGTGATCTGCTCCGGACGCTCAGTCCGGCAGACAGCCGCCATCTGCGACGAGGTGCGTTCAGGATTAAAGCGGCAAGGCATTATTCCGCTCCGGGTTGAGGGAGAGAGCCAGGGCGACTGGATCCTGATCGATTATCTGGACGTGGTCCTGCACGTGTTCACTCCCGCCGCGCGCGACTTCTACCGGTTGGAAGTCCTCTGGAAGGAAGCCCGGCGCCTGGAAACTGACGAGGCCCTGCAGGCATGACCTCCCGCGAGCGAGTGCTGGCGGTGTTTGCCGGCCAGACGCCCGACACTGTTCCTATCGTGCCCGTGGTCGACGGGTACTTCGCCCCCAAGGTCATCGGCCGGCGCAATGACGAGTGTTTCATCGAGGGCGGCTGCATCGCGGCGGCCCTGGCGGCTGCCATGGAGAAGTTCGGTTATGATGGCGCGGTGGTGGAGCCGGGGTTAGGTCCACACCCCAGTGTGCTGGGCTGTCCCGTGGAGATCGAGGGCCAGGATGTCCCCGTGGTGGTAGACACCATTATCGAAGGGCCCGAAGACCTCGAAAAGATCAAACTGCCCGACCCCTGGGCTGACGGCAAGATGGAACCGGTCAAGCAACTGGTCGAAGCCGCCGGTAAAGATCACTTCATCATCGGGTCGGTCCGTTCACCTTTTGAATACGCCGCCACTGTGCGCGGCCTTGTCGGATTCATGACCGATTTTTATAAGGACCCTGATTTCGTGCATGCCCTGATTGAGGCGGTCGCTCCGGCGACCCAGACGGTGGGCATGGCACTGGTGGAGGCCGGTGTCGACGCGCTGGTGATGAAGGATTCCTTCGCTTCTTCCAGCATGATCTCACCCGATCATTACCGTGAGTTCGCTTTTCCCGCTGAAAAATCAGCGATCGGCGCGTTAAGCGGCGTTTCCGGGAGCGTGCCGGTCATCCTGCACATCTGCCGCAACAGCGCCCCGATCATCGGCGAGATGGCTGCCACCGGCGCGGCCGCTCTCGAGCTGGACTCGCTCGTGGATCTGGCCCAGGCGCGTGAAGCCGCGGGCAAAGGGGTAATACTCAAAGGCAATATTGACGCGATGAGCGTCATCGAGAAGGGTACCCGGGAAGATGTCGAAGCAGCCGTGAAGCAGGCAATCGATGCGGCTCGGGAGGGTGGCCGGTTCATCCTCAGCACCGGCGATTCCGTGCCGCTGGACGCACCCGGGGAGAACATGGCGGCCCTGGTGGAATTCGGCCGCAAATACGGAGCTTACTGAGGCAACCAAGCGGACGGCCGAAAAAGCGTGAGAACCGCACTGGCTAGGGAGGTAAAGAGGCATGACTGACCTGATGGATAAATTCGAATCGGCGATCATCGCCGGTGATTCCGATCTGAGCGCCGATCTGGCCGACGAGATCGTCTGCGAAAAAACGGCAACGCCCGATGACATCTTCCACCATTTGAGCGACGCCATGGAGGCGGTAGGCAGCAAATATGAAACCGGCGAGTATTTCATCCCCGAGATGCTGAGGTCCGCTGAGGCGGTCGAGCATGCGATGAAAGTGCTGGAGCCATACCTGTTCGGTCAGGAGCGCACCCAGAGCGGCGTGATCGTCATGGGCACGGTCAAGGGAGACATCCACAACATCGGCAAGAACATCATCGTCTCGGCGCTGCGCGCTTCTGGTTATGAGGTGCAGGATCTGGGCGTCAATGTTTCCACAGAAAAGTTCATCAACGCGGTCAAAGACACCAACGCCGATATCCTGATGCTTTCCGCATTCACGACCTCCACCAAGCCGGCCCTTCTTGACATCATTGCCGAACTCAAGGAGCAGGGGCTGCGCGACAAGGTCAAAGTCGTCTCCGGCGGGGCCTCCCACTCACTGGAGTTCGCCCGCGAAGTCGGCGTCGATGCTTTCGCCCGCGATGTCAAAAGCACCCTGGCGGTCTGCCGGGAGCTGCTGGCGTAGAAGTTCCCGGGTACTTTTTCTGCCATGGAAAAGAGAGACATCAAAGACATCAGGGCGCTGTTTGTCACTCCTCCCAGGGGCATCTGGAAGGATGAGGTCGAGAAACCGTACAACACGACGCAGCCGTTGGGGCTGGTCTATGTAGCAGCCGCCGCGCGCGCCGGCGGCGCCGAGGTCGAGGCCATCGACGCTTATTCCCTGGCGACGAGCCGGAGCGATCTGGTCAGCCGCATCGAGACTTTCAAACCCGACGTGCTCGGCATCTCGGTCCTGACGCCTCAATGGGCGGATGCCAGGAAAGTCGCAACCCTGGCCAAGGCAGTGAACCCGGATATCCTCACGGTGGCGGGCGGCCCCCACTCGACGGCGCTTCCCGAGCAGGTGGCCGCGGATCCGTCCATCGACGTAGCGGTGATCGGCGAGGGTGAACTGGCGATCCAGGATATCTGCCGGGCGCTGGCCGCAGGCGAGGATCTGGCCGCGGTCCCCGGCCTGGCGATCAGCCCCAACGGTGAACCGGTGCGCACTCCGTCAAGGCCCCACAACCGGGATCTCGATGCCCTGCCTTTCCCGGCGCATGACCTGCTGCCGGAGCCTACTTTCTACAACCCTTATCCCAGCTGGGGCAAGAAGGGCAATTTTTCCAGCATCATCAGCGGCCGCGGCTGCCCATATAAATGCTGTTTTTGCGATGTCACCTCTCAGCAAGGAAAGCAATACCGTCTGCGCAGCGCCGGGAACATCGTCGATGAGATGGAATGGCTGCACCGCGATTTCAACGTCACGATGTTTTCTTTCCGTGACCCATCGATGTTCTGCAACCGGAGGCGGCTGATGGAGATCCACCGGTTGATCAAGGAAAGACATCTCGATGTGGTCTGGACCTGTAACGGCCGCACCAATGAGGTTGATCCGGAACTGCTGGCGGCGCTTTACGATTCCGGCTGCCGCCGCATCCAGTTCGGCATCGAGGTCGGTAATGCCGAGATGCTGAAAGATATCAAAAACCTGACCAAGGATCAGGTCAGGCGGGCTGTCAGTGAGACCACGAAAGCCGGCATCGCCGCGCATGGCTATTTCATGTTCGGCTTCATGGAAGAGACTGCCGGGACAATCGAGGAGACGATCAACTTCGCGTTGGAGCTCGGCCTCGACAGCGCCAGCTTCGCGATGATGGTGCCCTTCCCGGGCACCCGGGAGTATGACCTTTACAAGCAGGAAGGACTGCTGCTGAGTGAGGACTGGCGGGATTATGACATCGCCGGCAAGCCGGTCTACCGTCATCCGCACCTGTCATATGAAGAGTTATCCGCGGCCCCGCGGCGCGCCTACCGGCGTTTCTACCTTCGGCCGCGGGTCATCCTCAGGCATCTAAAGCGGTTGAACTCCTGGTGGGTGGTGCGCAACTATGCGCATAGTGCGTGGTCGGTGCTGCGCTAGAGAATCGCTTGCTGCTTACAGCACGTCCATTGAATCGCCAATATGCGCCGATCCGCCAGACTCTCCGGCTGCATTCACCGGGCCTACCTGGTAGACGTCGAATCTCTCCTGTGGCCTGGTAGTGATCGTGAAGGGCAGCATGCCCCAGTAGCTGCCATAGAAGCCGGCATCCGATTCCATCAGCCGCACCGGGAAGGCCGACTGGCCGTAGTCGGTGCCGATCAGCGTCATCCTCTGGGTCAGGGAAGGATCGAGCGGCCAGTCCATGGAGATGGGGCGCACGACGATGTCGCCCGCGGCGGGTGCGGTCTCGGTAGAAGTCAGGTAGCGGTAACCCTGGGTCTCCATGTAGTGCCGGAAGCCCCACTCGCCCACGAACCAGACGTTGCCCTCGGTCGGGTGGAGCGCCTCCAGGTTCCAGGCGTAATCGCGGTAGGAGGCGGCCAGCTGGTAGTCGGCGACCGACGTCGCCAGACCGATGAGAGCGGTCAGACCGATGGCGCCCGCCACGATCGCACCAAACAATTTCTTGCTTAAGCCGCGCCTTTCCCAGTAACGGAACGCCAATAGTACCAGCGGCGCGAAGAACGGCAGCGCATATTTAGCGGTGGCGTGCGGCAGCAGCAAGGTGACGCCGCCGATCATCGCCAGCAGCCATACCGCCAGGAACAGGTTATCCTGCACACTGCTATCCGCGAATGCCCGGCGCTTGAGCGCCGTGTAAAGGTCTGTGACCGTATCCCTGGTCACCGTGACCACCATCAGAAGCGCCACGGTCATGAACAGGAAGAAGAGCGCTGCCGAGGCGGGCAGAAAGTCATCCTCCGTGAAATGGTAAACAGCCAGAGCTGCGGCGATCGCCGCTACGGGGGCCAACCACAGCCAGCTGCGCCTCCGGAGCAGGAACGCCCCCGCCAGGAAAAGCGGGAAGACCGAGGCGCCGCCGACCTGCAGCATCGTTCCCTGGGCGCGGACCCAGAGATGACTGCTGTCGACGCTCAGTCCCCGCACATGTGAGAAACGCGGGAGCGCGCCATAAAGTGCCAGGTTGTAAACTGCGAACAGCCCGAACAGCGCGACCGGCGCAATCAACGGCGCGGCCGTTCTTAGGTTCAGCTTGCCATTGATGAGCGCATAAATCGGCAGGAATACCACCAGCGCCAGCGCCTGGTATCCGGTGAAGACCGCGATCACGGTAAGACCTGAGGCCAGCGTCAGCAGACGCCCGTCATCCCGGTCGACCGCATATATGTACGCGCAGGTCGCCGCCAGCCAGAAGGCCATCAGCGGCACATCCGCCATCAGGTTCCCGGACATCACCATCACCGCCGGCGTCACCATCAGGGCGATCGTCGCCGCCAGCGCGTTCCTCGTAAAGCGGCGGGCAAGCAACAACATCGAAACCGCTGCGATCAGCGGAAAGATCACAAATCCCAGATGCAGCGGCTGCTCGGCTTCGCTGCCCGTGATCCGCATCAGCACAGACATGTAGAGGGCGTCCAGAGGCGGGTGGGTATCGCGCCACTGGGCCACTTCCTCACCCATTAGACGGTAATCAGGAATGTGCAGCTGGAAGGGAGCGCTCTCGTTGACCCGGGCGAAATCCCAGAAGATGGCGTCGTCGATGTGCAGCGGCTTGGCGGAGAAAGGCAGGGTGATCGCCATAACCAAGAGCAGAATGATGCCCAGGCTCATGGCCAGGGAGCGGCTGCCTAGCCTGGTCCCGGCTTTACCAGTTAACGCCGGTACGCCTCGCCCGCCTAAAGGCAGCGGATGCTCGAAGGCGCCTTCGCGCACGGCGTCCAGGCGGGTGATGCCCGAACCGCTGCCGGAGCCGCCCATGATCGGCGCCACGGGGGTCAGCTCCCCGCTGTCAGCTCCAGATATTGCTTCCCCACCTTGCCGTACATGCGGGGATTGAACAGTATGTTTGTGACGAAATAGCATTCGTGAGTGCAGTAGCACTGGCTCCTGTTGATCTTGGCCCGGATCCGGTCAGCCTTTTCCGAGAAAAAGACCTTATTGAAATCATACCCGGCATCGCGCACATTTCCCATGGAATCTTCGAGGATCTCGCACGGATAGATATCCCCCTCTTCGCCCATGACCGCGGCGATGCGCCCCGCAAAGCAGGGGAGCAGCCGGCGGCTCTGCCTGGCGGTCTCGTAGATGAGGTTCCTTTGCACCAGATCCTGTGCGGTTTTGAGGCGCGCCAGGGTAAAATGGTACATCTTCGGCTTGTCGCCTTTCAAGTCCTGCTCGAGGCGCCCGACAGCCCTTTTGTACTTCTCCAAGTCGATCTCTTTATGGCCGTTGGAGGCCGGATCGCCCCGGATCAGCGATATCGTGTGTGTCTCGCAGCTGGGCAGGGTGTTCACAAAGTCGATGATCTCATCCATGCGGTCCTGATTATCGCGGCAAAACACCGTGTTGATGCCGATCTGCAGGTTCTCAAACCGCTGCCTCAGCTGGTGCAGCCCTTCCCAGGTCTCCATCGCTTTCTCATAATTTCCCGGGGTGTTCCGCATGCGGTCGTGCTCCTCGCCGAGGCCGTCCAGGGAGACCTTGACCACGACGGAGCTCTCCGGGCAATTAGTCAGAATCCGCTCGACCGCCGGCAGGATCAGGTTCGGGGCCACGCCGTTGGTCGGCAGCGTGATGATCACCGGATGGTTGTTGCGGTAAAAAGTCTCCACGATCTCGGGCAGGTCCTTGCGCACGAAGATCTCGCCGCCGGACATCAGCAGCCACAGCAGGTCGCCCATCGATGCCGAGACCTTCTCGATCTCTTCCAGGGTGAGCTCCTCGCGCTTGGTGTGCCGGTTCTGCCAGTAGAAACAGAACGGGCAGCGGGCGTTGCACCGCGAAGTCACGAAATACGTGAACTGCAGCAGATCGCGCTTATAAAAAATCGATGGGATGTACTTCAGGGAAGAATACAAATTACCGCCCACTCGCCCGCATTTGCGTCACTGTTTAAGTATAACGCCGCAGTATCCTGACTTTCCAGATGTATCTCAGCATGCCGAGGAACGAACCATAAGCCACGATATAGGGATAGACGAACTGGTAATATCCCATCGCCTTGATCAGGAACCTGAAGCCTCTTTGCCGGCGGATCAAACCCAAGAACCTGATGTTGGAGAAAGTGTTGGCCACGTACAGCACCGCTGCCGGTACCAGCAGCCACCAGAACCGGAAGATCAGCGTCACCAGCACGAACAAGGCGATAAGCGACTGCGCGAACACATTGATTTTAAGTTCGTAGGAAGCCGCCCCCGAGTCCTTGGTGACATCGCGGTTATGGAGCGAATACATGGTCCAGTACATGCTTTTTTTAACCGCGTTCCGCACCGACTTCTTCAGGTCATAACCGAACATGTGCTGTACTTCGATGCCATGCGGCCGGCTGAGCTTGTATCCCGCCGCCAGCAGCCGGTGTGACAGCTCCACATCCTCGACGCTGGCTGCGTGACCGATGAAATAGTCTTCTTTAAAGCCCCCGAATTCCTGGTAGATCTTCTTGGGGATGGCCATGCAATGAGTGGCGATGTAATCAGGCCGCTCGCTCTTGGTCTCCACATAGTGGATA
>Ga0172371_10005702_pt1 | contig 18386 bp, 12 predicted proteins | sample Lak12m_FD_114543 | JGI IMG/M metagenome (GOLD analysis project Ga0172371, IMG submission 114543) | Freshwater microbial communities from Kabuno Bay, South-Kivu, Congo - kab_022012_12m | ecosystem: Environmental > Aquatic > Freshwater > Lake | place: Democratic Republic of the Congo: South-Kivu...
AGGAGACGTGCAGGCCACCTGGAGCGCCTCATCCACCAGTCCCTTGTCTCATCGGTGAGGTAGTCCCTGGCCGCGGTGGAGAAAGACGATGTCCTGACCCGCTCCAGGAGATCGGTGCGTGGATCGGGCACCTGATTGCCTGAGCCAGCCGGGTTCAGCATCAGGAACACCGCGTCGCAGGCCCCCGCCAGCGGGTCCCCAACGTAAGGTTCAGGCAGGCACCCCATCTCCAGGCTGGCGTGGCGCCCTGCCTCCTGACACATGTAGGACTCACGGAGGAAGCCGAGGCCCATGTCGCCCTGCCGCCCACCTGCGAACCAGCCCGCAATCCTCCGGTCCCAACCCGACACCCAGGCATCGAGCATCCGAGGGCCTCCTTCGCTGAGGACCAGTGCCTCCCGAGTCACTCACCACTCACAGAGGACGGAGTCGTCGCAGTGCTTGGTCGGGCTCTTGCTGCAAGAGGACCCCAGGTGCTTGCCCCCGCAGTAGCTACACAGTCCTTCGAGCGATGGGACTACACAACGCCCCGTTGGGCTCTTGCTGCACGAGTTCCCGATGTGGCTGCTGCCGCAGTAGCTGCAATGCTCGAAGTCAACGACAACGCAGTGTTTGGTCGGGCTCTTGCTGCACGAGTTCCCGACGTGCCTGCTGCCGCAGTAGACGCAGTGCCCCGGCTCGATGACCACGCAGTGTCCGGTTGGACTCTTGCTGCACGAGTTGCCTACGTGCCCGCCTCCGCAGTAGGCGCACTGCCCGAAGGCGAACACGACACAGTGCTTGGTTGGGCTCTTGCTGCACGAGTTGCCTACGTGCTTTCCGCCGCAGTAGATACACCTGAACATCATGACCGTCTCCCAGTTCCGTCCCCCGGCCGAGGCCGGTAGCGCCCACATCGAGACGCAAACTGCATTCTAAGCCCCTTCGACCAGTAACCCAAGCGTTCCTGGCCACGGGAGCCCAAGCGCGCCCCGCACGAGCCCCTGCCGCCGGAAGGACCGCCCCAGTGCCGCGGCACGGCACGCACACCCACGTTGGGGGAGACATCCCCACACGAGCTATGCCGGGCAATCGCCCGTACCAGGCCCCTCTGCGGACCACCATGCGACCCTCCGCCAACCGGCGCACGCTTGGCCGACTATATGCCGAGTCCTGCCTCAGGCCCCGTGAACGTCGTTCTGATCCGCCTATCGTCGCGCCTGCTCTCCACTCCGTTTCGTTGGCTGAAGATGGTCCGATCCCGCCCAATCCCGCCATCGCTCACACTCATCGGTTGGCGGGTTCCGTAGGCCCCCTTCGCCAGGCCCGGAAGAAATGCGTTTCTGTAACCACACATAGTATCTAAATAATAGCGCTACAATGACTTGCAAATTCGCCATGCCGGGCTAGGCTAAGGGTATTCGAGGCCTGTGCCCCACCTGGAAGCCTGGGAACAGGAGCGGTCGGGACAGGCCGGAGGCGAGTGAACAAGGAGGACAGATCAGCAGAAGGAGACCCAATCCATGACCGAGATCCCCGAGGATGCACTGGAAAGCAGTCGTGAGGTCGCACCAGGAGGCCACCCGCAGGAAGGGGTCGGGCCGGTACAGTCACCACCGACCACCGGTAGTCCTGCCAGTCCCAAGGCCCCCGCCGACCTCCGTGGCGCTATCGAGCCATACTACGAGTCGCTGTGGAAGCGCCTTGACCGCCTTGAGGCGAAGCTGGACCAAGTAGCTTCTTACGAGAAGCCCATCCTGACACTGCCAGAAGCCGCCGCATACATCGGAGTGGGCGTGAGTCGCTTCAGGAGCATCATGTACGAGTACCACAAGACGCACAAGAAGTACCCAGACTTCGTCTGTAACGCTCGTGGGGCCATCTCATACCGGGTGGACCGGGCAAAGCTCATGGAGTGGGCGCAGCAGACGAAGCGGAAGCCGGGGCGTCAGCCGAAGCGTTCGGAGTTTGCTCGTCGTCAAGGCGCATGATCGCCTTCATCCCTTCCTCGACGGCGTATGGGGCGTAGACCAGCGTCTCACGGATGTCGGCGTGCCGCAGGATGCCCATTATGGTCTCCAAGGGGACGCCTCTCTGGCGCAGACGGAATGCGCAGGTGTGCCTCAGGTCGTGAATCCGCAGGTTGCCCGGTATCTTGGCCAGGCGCTGGGCTTCCTTGAGCAGCGACAGCCAGTGCATCCGTGACGAGCCGCCGTCGTGGTGGGCAAAAACGAAGTTGCTGGTCGCCTCTGCCTTCAGGCGGGTCAGCAGATCGTGAACACCTTTGCACATCGGCACATCGCCCTGGCTCGCCTTAGGTCGCCATGCGAACGCCTTACTGAACCTGACCACCCCATGGGCGATGTCAACGTCTCCGGCCCTCAGCAGCAACAGGTCATCTTCCCTGCGAATCCCGAGGTGGACCCCGGAACGCCTGATGTCGTCAGTACCACGGAACAACGGAGCGTCGGCCTCTTTCCCTCTCAGCAGTTCTGCCAGCCTCGGCTCTGCACCAGCGGGGATGGGTATCGTCCGGGTCTCGGTCACGAGCTTCGCCCGCACCCTGACAACGCCACGATCCCAAAGGATGTCCGGCCACTCAAGCATCTGCACCTCGTTCTCACGCATCCCGGTGTGGAGCATGAAGAAGACGATGTCGTGGAACCTGGCAGTGCCCGGCTTGACGGCGTCTTTGCCGACCTTCGCAGCGGCGACCAGAAGACTGGCGGCTTCCGCCTCCGACAGGGGATGGTGCTTCTCCCGGATCTCGTCCAGCTTGGGCATTTCCGCCTTCACGTCACGGAATGGGTTCTCAGCAATCAGCTTGGAACGGACCGCGGCGTTGAAGAGCTGGCTAAGGATCACCCGGTCGTGGTACAGCGTCTTCTTGGACGCTCCAGTCTTCATGGGGCGGGTATGTTTGCGACTGCCGTTGGCGAAGATCGGGGCCTTATGCCTCTGCACAGCGAAGCCGTTCGCAAGGTCATAGCCGATGTCGCTGATCAGGCAGTTACTGAGGCCGCAGTGGTGGGACAGGTAGTGCGAGAAGTTGTCCACCACCGAACGGTACTTGGCCCACGTTCTATCCCGCAGCGTGGTCTTCTTCTGGGGGAGCCACTCGTCGTAAGCGAACTCATCGAACGTCCTCCGGCGAGCACGTTCTGCTCTTGCGGGGTCCACGCCCCGGCGCAGGTCCAGGTTGTACTGCGTCGCCTTGTCGATGGCGTCACGGTCGGACATGACGCCCCAGACCTCTAAGTACTTGTGTCCTTCGACCAAGCGCTTGTAGCGAAACGAGCCCTGCCGCCGGTACAGCCCTTTGGGCCATGCGGCGTCCCGCTCGTCCCTGAAAGCATCTTCCGCTTTGGGCGGCACTGGTCAGTCCCTCCGGTGCGCAGAGGCCCACTGATCGCGATGTGACTGTACGTGCAGGCCGGGTGGGGGGCAAGTGCAGGTAGGGCAAAAATAGGTAAAATCGACAGGCAAAACGGCACGTTCCTGCCAGTGCAGGGAGAAGATTACATTCTGCTAAACTCTTCTCAATGAGCTTACTACGAGACGTTTAGCTACAGTTGGCGGGGATGGCTGAGAAGATTGGCGGAGGGGGCGGGATTCGAACCCGCGGTCCCGCAAGCGGGACGACGGTTTTCAAGACCGTTGCCTTAGACCGCTCAGCCACCCCTCCGGGATGGGTCGGTGCAGGGCCTGCAGCGCCGACAATATACCTCGGCTCACGGTCTGTGCCTGGCAGCGCGTGGGCGTCGGGTTCGGGTCGGGGGCGGGCCGCGGCGGCCGGCAGGAGGCCGGAGTTCAGGGAGTCGTGCCGGGGGGACTGGCTGGGGGTCGGCGGCGGAGTTGTCCGCAGGCGGCCTGGATGCGCTCGCCTTTGCGCTGGCGCACGGTGGCCTTGGCTCCCAGGTGGTGGAGCTGGGCCTCGAAGGCGCGCAGGTGGCGGTCATCGGGTGGGGTGAAGCGGGGGGATACCGCGTTGCAGGGGATGAGGTTGACCTTGGCATCGAGGTCCCGGGCGATGGCGGCGAGGCCGCGGGCGTCGGCCTCGGCGTCGTTGACGCCGGCGATGGCGGCGTACTCGAGGGTGACGATGCGGCCCGTGGCTTCGCGGTACCGGCGGCAGGCAGAGAGGACCTCCTTCAGCGGATAGCGGTAGCGGTCGGGGATGAGGCGAGCGCGCTGGGTGTCGGTGACCGCGTGGAGGCTGAGGGCGAGGTGCCACTGCCGGCGCAGGTCAGCGAGGCGGCGGATGCCGGGGACGATCCCGCTGGTGGAGAGGGTGACGTGGCGGGCGCCGATGCCGAGGTGGTCGGGGGCGCAGACGAGATCGAGGGCCGGGATGAGGGCGTCGAGGTTCAGGAGGGGTTCGCCCATGCCCATGACGACGAGGTTATCGACGCGCCGGCCGAGGTGGCGGCAGGCGGCGATGACCTGATCGACGATCTCGGCCGTCTGGAGATCACGGATCAGGCCATCGCGGCCGGAGGCGCAGAAGGTGCAGCGCACGGGGCAGCCCACCTGGGTGCTGAGGCAGAGGGTCTGGCGGTCCGGGGCGCGGATGAGGACGGTCTCGATGGTCTGGTCGTCGCCGAGACGGAAGAGCCACTTGAGGGTACGGTCGTCGGCTTCCTGCTGGCCGGCGGCCTCGAGGCTGAAGGCGCGGAAGTCTGCCTCGAGGGCGGCGCGCAGGGCGGCCGGGAGGGTATGCATATCGGCGAACGCGACGGCCCAGCGGGCGTAGAGCCAGTGGCGCACCTGGTGCAGGCGGAAGGGCGGCTGGCCGTGGGCGGCGAGCCACTCTGCGAGGGCCGTATCGGGGAGGTTCTTGATCGGTGTCTGGCCCATGGCTGGACTCGCGGGTCAGCGGCGCGTGCCGCGGTAGAGTCGCACGGGTTCGGGCTGGTAGTCCGGGGGCACGGGAAGGGCCTCGGTGTGGAGTCGCAGGAGGGTGAGGCCGCCGGGGAACCATTGCCAGAGGACGGTCTGGCGCCGCCGCAGGTCGAGAGGGGGAGTCAGCGGGACCCACTCCACCTCGGGCAGGACCGGGGGTCCGCTGTCGCAGAGAGCATAGACCGCATCGCGGTATACCGGCGAGCCCGTAGGGCCGCCGGGGTGGGTGGGCGTCGGCGGGCCGGCGACGGGGTCGCCGATGACCTGGCGCGGGCCGGGCACGGGGAGCGGGATCTGGGTCTTGGGGTCGGTGACACGGAGGACAGGGCGGCCGAGGTAGAAGCAGGCGATGCGATGGGGGCCCCGGGTCTGACGGTAGACCACGGACTCCTGGAGGGGCCGGTAGGCGGTAGGGGTGCCCGGGGCCGTCCCGGGTGGAGCGGCGTCCGGATCAGCGGCTGGGGCGGCGGCGGCGCCGATGTCGGGGTTGGCGGCCGGTCTGACGACGAGGTACTCGGGCGCCGGTCCGGAGCCGGCCAGGGCCAGGCCCGCGGCGCGCTGTTCGGCGGCGGACCATGACGACCAGGCGGTGTCGAGGGTGACGACAGCACAGGCCAGGGCGGCGAAGCCGGAGAGCAGGTGCTGGTGGCTGGGCAGACGGCGCAGGGGCCCGCGGAGGCCCAGGGCGGCGAGAGTCAGCATGGCCAGGAGGGCCGCACCGGCCCAGGCGATGGTGCCGAACGGCATGCCCTCGATGCGGATACCCCCGGACAGGTGCAGCAGCCCGATCAGGAGGCCCAGGGCGGCCACGACCGCGGCGGCCCCATGGAGGGCCAGACCGAGACGACGGAGCTCGCGGTGGTGGCGGCGCACGAGCAGGTCGGCGTGCAGAGCCGTCATGATGGCGAGGGGGCCGAGCAGGGGCAGGAGCGCGAGCGGGGAGGCATCCGGTATGAGCCACCCGGCGATGAGCACGGCGAGGACGATGGTGCGCAGGTAGTGGAAGGCGACGGGGATTGTCTCCAGGGGCCGGTAGGCCATGCAGAAGGCAGGCCACATGAGGAAGGGCCACGGCATCAGGTAGAGGATGCTCACGAGGGGGAAGAGGACCACCTCGACCGGGTAGCTTCTCGTCACCTGCGGCACGGTCGTCAGCTCATTCCAGGGCAGGAAGATCTGGCCTGGGACCCAGCGCAGCCAGGTGACCACGACCACCGCGCCGACGGCCAGCACGGCGATGTGGGAGGGGAGGAGGAGGCGGCGGCGGCCCCTGACGGGGCGGCGGAGGAAGAGGAACGGCAGGTAGAAGAGGACGATCGCGCGGGCCCCGGCGGTGAAGGTGGCGAGGATGACGAAGGCCATGGCCCCGGCCCAGGCCAGGAGCCAGCGTTTGCGCTGCTGACCGGCGCTGTACCAGGTTACCCAGGCGGCACACAGGAGCAGTGCCAGGAGGGTCTCGCTTTGGGCGCGGGCGCAAGCGCGTAGGGTGGCGGGGGTGAAGAGGACCACCCCCACGGCGGTCGTCGCCGCGAGGGCTCCGGCCCGGCGATAGGCGACCGTGCCGCAGAGGGCCCCCAGGGCGACCATGCAGAGGACCGCCGGCAACCGCAGGGCGATCTCACGCGGGGCCCCGAGGGCGCGACCGCCAGCGACCAGCCAGGGATAGCCCGGGAAGGCCCGGACGGGGTCTCCGTGGGCCGTGGTGCGCCAGATTGAGCCGGAGGCCACCATCTCCTCGGCCACCGCGGAGACCAGCGCCTCGCTGGCGCACACCTCGCGAGTCACCATGGTCGGCAGGTAGACCAGAGCCGCCGCCAGGGCCAGCAGGGCGATACCGCGGGCCAGGGACGTGGGTTCCTCGACGGGCATGCAAGACTCCGTGCGCTGGCCGATCCCGGGGGGCAGCAGGACCTGCCTCGGCGTGGAAGGGCCCGGTACTATACCGGCTTGCGGGGCCGCTGTCACCGGACGTCGCGCAGGATCTCCTCATGGGCTCGGTCGAGGCCCGCCGTCGCCTCGGGGGCAGCGAGGGCATCGTGGCCCCGGCGGTAGTAGCCTTCGGCGAGGGCGGGGTCGTGCAGGTCCCGCACGGCGGTGTCCATCATGGCGATGTAGCAGCGGACTTCCTGGGGATGGTCGAGGAGTACGCGTTCGTACTCGGCGAGGGCCTCCCTGGGCTTGCCCTGGGCCCGTTTGCCCTCGGCGAGGCTGAAGACGGGCTGTGGGCGGTCGAAGTGGCGGTCGGGGAAGAAGACGCCGCCCGCGGCGGCGCCGATACGGGCGGCCACCCAGGGGGCCAGCATGATTCCCGCGCCGATGAAGCAGGCGGCGGCCAGCAGCATGGCGCCGGCAGCGGCCAGGCCCCCGGCGTGCAGGCCGGCGACCATGGTCGCGATCCCGGCGAGGGCCAGGGGCGCGGCGACGGCAAGCCGGATGACCAGGTCGATCCTGGGGTCTTCGGAGCCTTGCCAGAGCCACTGTCGTTGGCGCATGGGGGACGCCTCCATGCCGTGACGGCCACGAGCGGAGCGCACCGCCGGGGCCTGGGGTACTGCGGCAATGTACCACCCGCCCGCCTGGCGTGCGCCGGGTCGCGTGTGGCCCCAGGGCTGTTTCAAGATCGCGGACCGCGGGGCGGCGTACCCGCGGTCCGGCAGGCCGGGCACGTGGGCGATCCTGCTATGCAGCAGGACTCTCTGGAGTCGCGTCTGGCCCGCACGCGGGCCGCTGGCAGCCGCGACCTACCGGGGGCCCCAGCGCAAGGCTGGCAACGGTTTCTCGGAGAGCCCCGTCTTGGCCCCCCCGCAGGCCGCTGGCCCTGCGCGCCGAGAAGGCAGCCGCGCTCTGCGTGGCCCGCCAGCCGCGTTGGGGGGTCAGGCCTCGGCGTGGGCGGGGTCCGCCTCGTGTTCCGTGTCGACGAGGGCGCGCTCGAGGGCGGCGGCGCAGTACCCGCATGGGTGGCAGGCGCCAGCGCAGGTGCTGGTGCGGTCGAACCAGTCGTCAGGCAGACGGGAGCTGTCGACGATGAAGGGGGCGAAGGCTGGTCCGAAGCCAGGCTCGAAGAGGTCGAGGAGGTTGCCGTGGTAGCGCCGGGAGGCGTAGGCGTGGATGACCAGCCGGGGGTTGGCGTGCATGCGGGTGGCCAGTTTGAGGATGTCGGCCAGGCCCTCATAGCGATCGACGTCCTCGGGCCGGATCCAGGTAGCCTGGAGCACGGCAGGCCAGTTCTCGCGTCTGCGGTAGAGGTTCCAGCACACGTGGGGGGTCCAGTCCGGGATGTTGGCGGTCTCGTCGATCTCGATCTCATGGGCGACGAGGTTGTCGTGGAAAGTCTGGCCGGGGCAGTGGCGCAGGCAGCCGCTGTTGGCCAGGAGGCAGAGGCGTTTGCCGTGGGCCTCGGTCCAGGCGCGCGCGCGGCGGAGAGTTGCCAGGTTGCGCTGGACATCGCGCTGGAGGCAGTAGCTGTCGAAGAGGCCGGCCACGTACTGCATGGCCTCAGGGGTGCCGATCCGCAGGTTCACCGACGCCCGGACGTCCACCCCGGGGAAGTGCTTCTTGACGGTGCGGGCGATGGCCAGGGAGGAGGTGGTGACCGCGTCCACGCCGCCGACCCGGTCCTGGAGGTGTGTCAGGAGGGAGCCCACCTGGTTCTCGAGGTAACGGCTGACGGCCTTGCCGCCATAGCAGTTGGCGTTGAGGAGCACGTCGAGCTTGAGGCCCATGTCGCGGAAGGCGGCCAAGTCCCTTTCCAGGGCGGCCTGGGCCGTCCAGTCCGTGAGGCCACGGGCTTCGCTGAGGGCGGCACGGCCCGAGGGTGCGTGGACCCACGGGAAGTAGACCTCGGCGATGTCTTCGCGGTAGTCGCGGACGATATCGGGGAAGCGGTCTGGTCTGTCCCCCATGAGCTGGTAGCCGACGGCGAGCTTCATCAGCAGGTCTCCGGGGCACGTGGGGCAGGCGGCCCTGGTCGGGGGAGCCAGCCCGCGGCGCACCCGTCGGCCGGCCTGGTTTCCGCGGGCGCGCTTGTGGGGGTCTGCCAGACGGCCGCTGGGGCTGGCTGAATCTGTCACGACCGGGGCGCCTGTCAAGGGGTTGCGGGGGCGTATTGCGGGGCTGGCCGGGCCGGGCCCAAAGATATCGTGCCTGCATTGACCAGTGAGTTCCGTGGCAGTACGTTACGGGGTTCGCCCGGCATAGTGTTGGGCGTGGTATGAGCCCCTGGTGATGTCTGACCACAGCATGATGGCCCGCCGGCGGCGGGCGGCGGCCGGTGCCTCCGCCGGCAGCGACGCCGGGCCGCAGGTCCTATCCCGACGCGTGTTGCAGCTCCTCAGCATCCTGTGCGAAGCGGTGCCCGAGGAGGTCATCTGCGACTGTCTGACCCAGTCCGAGGGGGCTCCCGGGGAGGAGCCTATGCGCCTGGCCCTGGCGGACCTGGTCGCCACGGGTCGGGCCGAGCGGACCGAGGCGGGTCTGCGCTGCGTCCCGGCCTGCCGTGAAGCGGCGACCCGGGGGGCGGTGGCCGAAGGCCGTTTCGAGGCCTTGGCGCGGGCGGTGAAGCGGGTGTTGCCGGTGGCTCTGGCATGGAACCGGACGGCCGCGTTCCGCACGCGGGAGCAGGGGTTGCGGGAGGTGCGCATCGCCTTCTACCGGCAGGACAGCCGGTCTCTGCAGCAGACGCTTTGGGAGTACCATCGGCAGTTTCCGCCGGACGGACGGTCCGAGCCGCCGCTGGTGACCCTGAGTGCGCGGCCCTTCGACCGCGACTGGTTCCTGGCGTTGACGCCTCCGATGCGGGCCGCGGCGGCGGGGGATGTGCTGGCCTGGTCGGCGCTGCGGCTGGAGGGTTGTCCGGAGTTGCTGCGCTGCCTGGAACAGGACCGGGTGCCGATGCCGGCCGCGGTGCGGGTGTTCCAGGCCGACGTCTATATCTTGCAGGGCCGGTTCGCGGAGGCGGAGGCCGTCCTGGGAGAGGTCGAGGGGCCGGCGCGGGCGGTCCGGATGGCCTGGCTGGCGTTCCTCCGTGGGCAGAACGCGGAGGCGGTGGCGCAGTTCGAGTCAGGGCTGCACGACCTGCGCCGGGAGCAGTCCAAGGCGGACGCCTTCTACCGCAGTTACGGCGGCCTGTTCCATCTTCTGGCGCTGCTCAGGTCCCGGGACCCAGCCCATCTGGAGCGCCTGGGCCACTGTCTGGCGTCGGCGGAGACGGAGCCCCTGTGGCAGGAGGCCTGCCAGGGCATCCGGGCGGTGGTGGCGGCGATGGGTGGGGCGGCGACGTCGGCCGCGGGCATGGCCGTGCCACTGCCGGCAGAGGATACGCCGGACGCCCTGGCGCTGATCGGGCTGGCATGCGCCTGTGTGGTGCGTCCGGAGGCGGTTTCCGCGGCCCGTCTGGGAGGGCTCTGGGAGCGCTGTCGGAGCGCGGAGTTCGAGTGGGCCGCCAGCGAGGTGGCGGCCATGCTCGCGGCCGCAGCGGCCAGCGAGGAGCCCCGGCGCTATGCGCAGGCATTCCGGGCTCGGACCCGTGCGCCCGGCCTGGTGGGCACCATCGTGCTGTACGAGGCCTGGGAGCGGGCCCTGGATGCCCTGGCGGCGGTGGGACAGCCGCCGGCGGTGGCCGAAGAGTCCCCCGCGGAGACGCGGTTCGTCTGGTTCCTCGCCCTGAGCGAATCCGGGGACACCAAACCGGTGCTGCGGCCAGCGGAACAGCACCGGACCGCCAAGGGTGCCTGGACGCGTGGCCGGACGGTGCCCCTGTCGGACCTGTACACCCTGCCCGGTCGGCCTGCTGCCATGACTGAGCAGGACCACCGGATCTGCGCTGCCATCACCGTCCACGCCGACCGCTGGAAGCCCGACACCATCGAGTACGCTTTCCGTACGGACCTGGCCCTGATGGAGATGGTGAGTCACCCGCTGCTGTTCTGGGAGGACAACCCGCGGGTCCGCCTCGACCTGGTGCAGGGAGAGCCCGAGCTCATTATCCGGGAGAGCGATGGGACCATCGATCTGTCCATGGTGCCATGCTGCAGTGGGGGCGAGGCGGTGCTGCTGTTGCGGGACACGCCCACACGGGTCCGCCTGGTGCGTCTCGAGGAGATCCATCGGCGGGTCAGTTCGGTGCTGCAGGGCGGCCTGAAGCTGCCGGCCCGCGCCAGGGAGCGGGTGCGTCAGGCCGTGGCCCCGTTGGCAGCCCGGCTGATCGTGCAGTCCGACATCGGCTCGGTGGAGAGCGGCACGACCGTTGTGCCTGCCGACGCCACGATCCACGTGCACCTGTTGCCGACCGGTGACGGTCTGACCGTCGAGTTGCTGGTGCAGCCCTTTGGGGACCGGGGTCCGAACTACGTGCCGGCCCGCGGCGGGGCCACCGTGGTTGCCGATGTCGAGGGTCGCCGCCTGGAGACCGTCCGGGCCGTGGCGGAGGAACAGACCCGGGCCCAGGCTGTGGCCACGGCCTGTCCGATCCTGTCCAGACTGATCCAGACGGACTGGACCTGGCACGCGCAGTCTCCCGAGGAGTGCCTGGACCTGCTCCTGCAACTGCGGGCCTTGCCCGGGGACGTGCACGTCGAGTGGCCGGAGGGCCGGACCGTATCGGTAAGCCGCATGCTGGGGCTCGAGGACCTCCGTCTGTGTGTTCGGCGGCAACGGGACTGGTTCGGCGTCTCGGGCGACGTGCCGGTGAACGAGCAGTTGACGCTCAGTCTGACCGAGTTGATCCGGCTGGCGGCGGCGACGCCGGGCCGTTTCATCCCCCTTGGGGACGGTCAGTACCTGGCTCTGACCGACGAGTTCCGGCGGCGCATCGAGGAACTGGCCCTGCTGGGCGAGGTCCGGCGCGAGGGGCTGCGCTTCCACCCGCTGGCGGCCGCGGCGGTGGACGGCATCGTGCGCGAGGCCGGCTACCTGGATGCGGACCAGGAGTGGCGGGAGAACCTGGCTCGGCTGGACGCGGCCCGACACCTTGACCCGCCGTTGCCGGCGGACCTGCAGGCCGAGTTGCGGGACTACCAGGTGGACGGCTATCGCTGGCTCCTGCGGCTGGCGGCCTGGGGGGCGGGCGGCTGTCTGGCCGACGATATGGGGCTAGGCAAGACGGTGCAGGCGCTTTCGGCGATCCTGCACCGGGCGGGCCTCGGGCCGTCGCTCGTGGTGGCGCCCACCTCCGTCTGCCTCAACTGGCGCGATGAGGCCGCGCGCTTCACGCCGACGCTGAGAGTGCGCCTGTTTGGCGAGGGCGACCGCCAGGAGATGCTGGACCAACTGGGCCCCAACGACCTGGTGATCTGCAGCTACGGGCTGATGCAGACGGGTCGCGAGTCGCTGGCGGACATCGAGTGGCAGACGGTGGTCCTGGACGAAGCGCAGGCCATCAAGAACCCGCGCGCCAAGCGCTCCCAGGCCGCCTTCCGGCTCAGCGGCGCCTTTCGGGTCATCACCACGGGGACGCCCATCGAGAACAATCTCGGGGAGCTGTGGAGCCTGTTCCGCTTCATCAACCCGGGTCTGATGGGCACGCTGGAGCACTTCAACGAGCGGTTTGCACTGCCCATCGAGCGCGACAGCGATGCCGAGGTGCGCGAGCGCCTGCGGCGGCTGATTGCGCCGTTCATTCTACGGCGGACCAAGCGCCAGGTGCTGGCGGAACTGCCCCCGCGCACGGAGGTCCTGCAGCATGTGCAGCTCAGCGAGAGGGAACGGGCCTTCTACGAGGCGCTCCGGCGCGAGTCTCTGCGGCGCATTGGCGAGCAGCAGGGCGGTCCCGGGGCCCGTCGCATGCAGATCCTGGCGGAGATCACGCGCTTGCGGCAGGCCTGCTGCAACCCGCGCCTGATCCTGCCCGGCTGCGATATCGACAGCGCCAAGCTGGAGGCCTTTGACGGGATCGTGGACGAGCTTCTCGCCAACGCCCACAAGGCCCTGGTGTTCAGCCAGTTCGTCACGCATCTGACGATCATCCGCGAGCATCTGGAGCGCAAGGCGGTGCGCTACCAGTACCTGGATGGCTCCACCCCACCCAGGGAACGGGCCGAACGCGTGGCCGCCTTCCAGCGCGGCGAGGGGGATGTGTTCCTGATCAGCCTGAAGGCGGGGGGAACCGGGCTGAACCTGACCGCGGCCGACTATGTGATCCACCTGGATCCCTGGTGGAACCCGGCCGTGGAGGACCAGGCCAGCGACCGGGCGCACCGCATTGGCCAGTACCAGCCCGTCACCATCTACCGGCTCGTGGCTGCGGACACCATCGAGGACCGCATCGTCGAGCTCCACCAGCGCAAGCGCGACCTGGCCGACAGCCTGCTCAGCGGCAACGAGGTGCCCGCCAGCGTTTCGGCGGAGGACCTGCTGCGCCTGATGGCGGAGGGGTAGCAAAGCTCCGCCGCAAGCCGCCAAGAGCTCCCAGCGGTCTGGAGGCCGGGACCTCCGCATCCCGGCGGCGGGTTACGGAGGACCCGCCCTCCAGGCGTTCCCGGCATGGCCGGGAACTTGCCTCAACGGTGCAGAGGTTGCCTCATCAAGCGCAGCGGGTGCCGCGCGAGTGCTGATGTGAGGCCGCCGGGGTGGCGGCCTGAGACAGCTCCTGCGGGTGCTCTCAGAACGTCACGCGCCGGCCGGTCTTGCCGGACTCGTACATGGCGCAGACCATCTGCTGGGTCTTGAAGGCTTGCCGGCCATCGATCTCCGGGGTCTCGCCGGCGGCCAGGGCCTCGTAGAACTGGTCGATCTGCTTGACGTGGCTGGCTCCCCAGTAGGATGGACCGCCGCCGTAGTCGAAGGTCTCGGCGGGATTGGGGCGGGCCACGAACTCGCGGCCGTCCTGATAGGACACGCGTCCTTCCTCGCCCACCATCTTGATGGAACCGTACTCGCAGGCGATGTCGATCTCGACCTGGGCGTCGTGGCTGTAGTAGTTGTTGGCCCAGAAGGCAGCCCGGACGCCGTTGCGGAAGCCGATCACCCCGTCTGCGACGTCCTCGACGTCGACGGTGGGATGCTCGCGATTGGCGATGTGGGTATCCACGTAGGCGATCTCGTCGCCGATGAACCAGCGCAGCAGGTCAAGGGTGTGGATCGCCTGGTCGATGATGACGCCACCGCCCTCCCGGTCCCAGGTCCCCTTCCAGTCGCTGCCAGCGTAGTATTCGGGCGAGCGGTACCAGGTCAGCGTCGCCTTGGCCGCGAGGATGCGACCGATACCGCCATGGGCGAGGGCATTGCGGATCAGGACCGAGCCCGCGTTGTAGCGGTTCTGGAAGATGACCCCGAGGGTCCTGCCGGTGCGTTCGCTGCAGTCGATCATGGCCTGGGCGTCTTCGAGGCGGATCGACATGGGTTTCTCGGTGAGCACGTGGCAGCCCATCTCCATGGCCTCGATGGCGACGGGCGGGTGCAGGTAGTGGGGCAGGCAGATATGGACCACGTTCAGGCGCTCTGCCTTGATCATCTTGCGGTAGTCGGTGTAGGCTTTGCGGCAACCGAAGAGGCGAGCTCGCTCATCGGCCCGCTCCTTGCGGAGGTCGCAGCAGGCAAGGAGTTTGGCGCCCTTCTGGGCGGTCACTGGCATGCCGTGGAATGGTGCGATGCGGCCGCACCCGATCACGCCGACTCGGAACGTGGCCATCGGTGTCCCTTTCACTGCAGGGCTGCAAAATGGGCCGAATATAGGGGTCGCCGATGGCCTTTCAACGCGGATGGGATGCGGGGGGCCCGCTGGGCGTCACCGGGCGGTGACCAGGGCTCGCCGCACGTCCGCCTGGGGGGGATGCACGCGCCGGCCGCCGGCGCTACGGTACATGGCCATGGCCCCCGGCGACGGTCCCCGGCCGGGGAACAGCCATGGACAAGGGGTACGGGAGGGTGGTCATGAACACCGGCTCGAGAGGGCAGGCGGTGCGGGGTTTGCTTCGCCTAAGAGTGGCGTGGGTCGTCTGGATGGGTTGCCTGTCCGCGGCCGCGGCTGGCCAGGCGCCGGACCTGGCGGCGGACCTGGCCGCGCTGCGGGTCCCGCCGGCGTGGCTGGCGGGTGTGCGGATGGACTATGACCTGAGCAAGCCCTGGAAGGAGGCCAGGCTGCACGTGCGCACGCTGCTGGACCAGGGCGACAACCACCAGGCCATCGCCATCACCTATGACTACGTCGTCAGCCGCAAGGCGACGCCTGACGACCACGAGTACGGGCTTTACCTCTACCTGGGCTGCGAGTGGGCCTGGGCGGTGCAGGTCTACCGGGAGCGCCTGGCCGCCAAGCCGGACCGCGAGACGATGGAGTACCTGAACCTGGCCTCGCTCTACCGGCACTACGGCCGGCCGGAGGAGGGCATTGCGCTGCTGCGCCAGGGCCTGGAGCACCTCCCCAAGGCTCCCTGGGACGTGCCCAATGCAGCCAAGCTGCACGAGCGGATTGGCGATGGGCTGGCACAGACCGGCAACACGGAGCAGGCCCTGGCGAGTTACGCCAAGGCCATGGAGCTCTACCCCACCTCGACGCAGCCATGGGGCCGGGAGAACCTGCCGAAACAGGTGTCGCGCATCCAGGCGAAGTGCGACCTGCTTGACCGCGGTCACGGCCGGCTCGAGGGTCTGCAGGAGGGCCGTTTCCAGGCCAGCAGCAGCGGCTACGCCGGAGACGTGGGCGTCACGCTGGAGGTCAAGGACGGCAGGGTTGCAGACCTGCGGGTGGCCCACAAGGAGCACATCGAGCAGGGCGCCACCCGGCGGGTGCCTGCCCAGATCCTGCAACGGCAATCGCTGCAGGTCGACGCCATCACGGCAGCGACGATCACCGTGGACGCCATCGTGGAGGCCACCTACCGCGCCGCCGGCAAAGCGGGTCTGAAGTAGGACGGGCGGTGGAGGCGTCGGCTTCTTCGCGGCAATGCCCGCGGGTGGCAACCTGTGGCCGCCGGCACTAGCTTAGGGGGGCGGCGAGGCAGCCGTCTCGCGGTCACCATTGGAGGCGCAGGCGTTGAAACTGAACCTCGACCTCGGGCTGCGCGGGCGTAGTCTCGTCACGCTGAGTGACGTTACCGACGGCCAGATGCTGGGCCTGGTGGAGCTTGCCATCCAGGCCAAGGCCCGCAAACGGGCCGGAGACCACCTGCGCGAGCCGCTCCTGCGCGGCCGCAACATCTGCCTGGTCTTCGAGAAGTCGTCGACCCGGACCCGGTGTGCGGCGATGGTGGCCGCGCGGGATGAGGGGGCCACGGCCGAGTACCTGGGCAAGAGCGATATCCACTTCGGCAAGAAGGAGTCTGTCGAAGACAGCGCCCGGGTGCTGGGGCGGATGTTCGACGGCATCGTTTTCCGCGGCTATGCGCAGCATACGGTGGAGGTCCTGGCCGAGCGCGCCGGGGTGCCGGTCTGGAATGGTCTGACGGACGAGTGGCATCCCAGCCAGATTCTGGCCGACCTGCAGACCATGAAGGAGCACTACGGCTCGCTGCAGGGCCTGAAGGTGGTGTTCATGGGGGACGGCCGCAACAACGTCTGCAACTCCCTGCTGGTCGGGTGCGCCAAGGCGGGCATTGGCGTGGTGGACTGCTGTCCGCCGCAACTGGCCCCTACGCCGCGCGTCATGGGTCTGGCGCGGGCCGCGGCCGCGCGGCACGGCAGCATGGTCAGCGTCTGCCATGCGCCGGCCGAGGCCGTGCGTGGGGCCAACGTGATCTACACCGATGTCTGGGTCAGCATGGGTGAGGAGAGCCAGTTTCGGGAGCGCATGCAGTTGCTGATGCCATACCAGGTGAACCTGCAGCTCATGGAGCAGACCGGGAACCTGTCGGCGGGGCGGGTGATCTTCCTGCACTGCCTGCCGGCGTTCCACAACGACCGCACCGAGGTCACGGAGGCGATCGGGGCGCTGGAGGTGACGGAGGAGGTTTTCGAGGCGCCGTTCTCGAAGGTCTTTGACGAGGCCGAGAACCGTGTGCACACCCTCAAGGCGATGATGCTGGCCTCGCTGGTCGGCGAGTCATGATGCCTGCCGGTGTGGCTCTGGGGACAATACGGGGCGACACGATGCGACGCGCACGACTCGACCAGATTCCGTGGGCCGACTTCCACAAGCTGCCCCTGCAGAAGAAGGGGCCCTATTTCCAGCAGGGCGACGGGCGCCCCTACCACGTCATCATTGCCCAGCAGTTCGAGCGGGACGGCCTGGACCAGCTCTGCCAGTTGGCCACGCGCATCCGGCGCATTGCCAAGAGCAAGCAGGGCATGGAGTTCCTGGCCAGCCTGCTGAGCCACAAGCGGGCCATGCTCGATTTCTCGCAGCCCAGCACGCGCACGTTCCTGTCGTTCTACGCCGCCTGCCAGATCCTGGGCCTGCGCGTCGGCGAGGTGCGGGACCCGGCCACCTCGAGCGAGATGAAGGGCGAATCACGGGAAGACTCCGTGCGCACCTTCAGCTCCTACTTCGATATGATCGTGATGCGCACGCCCCAGCAGGGCTTCGCCGAACGCATGGCCTGGCTGCTGAGCAACACGGAACGGCCCATCCCGATCATCAACGCGGGGTCCGGCAAGGACCAGCACCCGACGCAGGCGTTGCTGGACATCTATACCCTGCAGCGCAGTTTCGAGAAGGTGGGCGGGATCGAGGGCAAGACGGTGGTCTTCGTGGGTGACCTGGCGCGCGGCCGCACGGTGCGCAGCCTGTCGTACCTGCTGACCAAGTACGCCAACGTCACGCAGTACTTCGTGGCGCCGGAGCCGCTGCAGGTCGGGCAGGACGTCCTGCAGCAGCTCGACGCCGCCCGGGTGAACTACCACGTCAGCCGCGACTTCGAGGCGGTGCTGCCGCTGGCTGACGCCATCTACATGACCCGTATCCAGGACGAGTGGGACACGGAGGCGGCCGAGAGCAAGCGCATCGACATCAGCCAGTACTACTTCAAGGCGGAACACCTGAAGCAGATCAAGATGGGTACCATCATCATGCACCCCCTGCCACGGCGGCAGGAGATCGATGTGGCGGTGGACCACGACCCGCGGGCCATGTACTGGCGGCAGATGCGCAACGGCATGTGGATCCGCACGGCCTTGATCGCCACGATCTTCGGCCGCGACCAGGAGATCGCGAGCTACTACCAGATCAACCTCAAGTAGGGGGGGCCGGGCCGGCGCACCGGGCCGGGGGCGAAGTGCCACCCGTTCGACGCGCGGCGCTTGCTCAGGGCCAGGCCGGTGTGGGTCCGAAGTCCGTTCGGACCCTCCGGAGGCCCCCGTCGGAGCTGGGACCCACAGGCGTCAGGGCGGAGCAACGCCGGCGGAAGCCGCAGTGGGCAGGACTGAGGGTTACGGGCCAGCCACAGGGCTTCAAGATTGCGGATCGCGGGGTGGCGTACCCGCGCTTCGGCGGGCCGGGCGAGTAGGCGATCCTGCTGTACTGCAGAACCTTCTGGGGTCGCGTCTCGCCCGCACGCGGGCGGGTGGCAGCCGCGATGACGAGCACGACTGGCAGCCGGTGGGGTCGCGTCTCGCCCGCACGCGGGCGGGTGGCA
>Ga0172371_10005706_pt1 | contig 18383 bp, 19 predicted proteins | sample Lak12m_FD_114543 | JGI IMG/M metagenome (GOLD analysis project Ga0172371, IMG submission 114543) | Freshwater microbial communities from Kabuno Bay, South-Kivu, Congo - kab_022012_12m | ecosystem: Environmental > Aquatic > Freshwater > Lake | place: Democratic Republic of the Congo: South-Kivu...
ATCCGCGGATATTGCGCTGGCAAACCTGGAATCCCCACTGACCACCGTCCCTTCCCAGACGAGCGGATATAGCTTATGTGCAACGCCAGATCGCGTCAGCTTTCTCGCCGAGGCAGGGTTGGACCTGTTATCCATTGCCAATAACCACAACCTGGATTGCGGCCAGAGGGGGTTAGCAGAGACCGAATCCACGCTCCACACAGCCGGACTGACACCCCTCAACGCGCAAACTGTATACCGCAAGATCCACGGCCTCAAGCTGGCCTTTCTTGCGTTCGATGATATTTCCGCGCCGATAGATATGAATGCTGCCGTGCAAGCCATCCACGAAGCGCGTAACAGCAGCGCTGTGGTCATTGTTTCAATCCACTGGGGTCTGGAATACCAAGGCGGCGCGAGCGAGCGTCAACGCCAATTGGCACATCAGTTCACTGAAGCCGGCGCGAGCCTTCTCTGGGGGCATCATCCGCACGTGCTGCAGCCAGCCGAATGGGTTGGTTCTCTGCCTTATGAAGGCTCAAATCCTTCGGTGGCACCTCAGGACAGGTCTTCGCATGGTTGCGGGCTTATCCTCTACAGCCTGGGTAATGCCCTGTTCGATCAGGGTGGCCTGGTGGATACGCGTGCATCCGCGCTGGTGCTGGTTGAACTGGATGGGAATGGTGTGCGCAGTGCAAATGCAATCCCCTTCGTGATTGACGTACAACACGGACGCATCCAAGAGGCAGATAAGCAAACAGCCGACTCAATCATTGAACGATTAGGGTTAAGATAACAGAGAACCAGGTGGCACCTGGATCTCATGGGCTAGATCTACTCACGCGATTTTTTCTTATATATCCCCGTGAAAATCCGAGCATCCAGTGAAACCTTTGCCCAAAACGTTTTTTTCACTTCGCAAGCGCGCCCATACCATCTTCACCACTTCTCCTGCACGCCAGAAAGCAATAGCCGCCATGCCATGCGCCAGAACAGCAAAGAAGGGCGGTTTCTGCAGTGTGTAGTATGTCCAGCACTCGCGAGTTGTCCCCCAGCGTTCTAGGAAGTAGCCCAAGGCAGAACCGGCAATGAAGGTCAGCACGGCAAACCGGTAATCAGTTGGCGTCAGGATAAGGAAGGATACCAGCAAGATAGCCAGCAGAGTCAGAGACTTGCCAATCGTTGGCCAGACAAAGCAGAGCATCAGGGCAAAGAAAGCGGGAAAGATCAACCAGTAAACAACCTTGAACATGTCATTGCGAGGGCTTTCGCCTGCCACCGCATTATTGGGGGAGCTCGAAGCAATCTCCTCCTTCATCGAGGAGGTTGCTCTGCTGCCATTAAGCAGCCTGCAACGACACAAATATATATTTATAAATCTAACCATCCGGTCGATCGTCAAGCTGGCGATCGGCCAGGCAGGGATGATCCATAGTGGTGGTCGCTGTGCAGTGAAGTACCACCACAGGTAAGTTTGCGTGCCCCAGCCCTCGATCACCAGTCCGCCAACCGCGCCCACCAACACGATAAGTAGGTCGGTGCGCAGGTCTGCCGCGGCCATGATCACCAGTGTCATGAACAGGAAAATGCTCACCAGCAGCCAATCCATGTAGCGCCACCACTGCCCACCCCAATCAACATAGGAGATGACCATATTAGCCAACGGCCACCATATATAAATAATAAGCGAGATAATGGCCAAGAATGCCCCCAGGATGGCATAGCTGGAGCGCGTCCAGCCCATAAAGGTAGCAAAGCGGCGGATGAGGGAGGGTTTGTTCATCCCTTTGCCAGCGAGAGGAATACATCCTCCAGCGTAGGTTCACCGTTCACCACAGAGGTGACGGTCTGCCCAACAGCCGAAAGCGTGTCGAATAAATGGTCTGATGTCATGCCGCGCCTCGTTATGACTCGCAGGTGATCGCCCGCCAGCCCCACCCGCAGGATCCCGGGAACACCAGGCAGTTTGTCCAACCCATCCTTCAACGAGCCGCAAAAAATCTCCCATACATCACCAGCCACCACCTTCGCCTTCAAGCCAGCGGGTGTATCCATCGCCAGAAGCCGCCCATCCCGCATCATACCCACACGCGTGCAATATTCGGCTTCATCCATATAGTGCGTGGTAACAAATACTGTCACACCGCGCGCGGCCAAATCGTAGATCAGGTCCCAGAAGAGACGCCGCGCGGCGGGATCCACACCAGAGGTGGGTTCGTCGAGGAAAAGCAGCTTTGGGTGGTGAACCAGGGCGATGCCCAGAGCCAAGCGTTGACGGTACCCGGCAGAAAGCGCACGCGCCAGCTCGACCCCGTGGCTTGCCAACCCGACGAGGGCTAATGTTTCTTCTACCTGCTTTTTCTCGTGGATGCCGTAGACACCACCGTAGAAAGTCAGGTTCTCCCAAACGGTAAGGTCATCGTATAAGGCAAACTTTTGCGACATATAGCCGGCGCGGGCGCGCACCTCTTCCGACTGGTGGAAAGCATCGAAGTTCAGCACCGTGGCTTTACCCTCGGAGGGTTCAAGCAAGCCAAGCAACATGCGGATGGTGGTAGTCTTGCCGCACCCGTTCGGACCAAGGTAGCCGACGATCTCCCCGGCCTCGACGATGAAGGAAACGTGATCAACGGCAAGGAAGTCACCGAAGCGGCGGGTCAGGTTTTCGGTAATGACAATGGGTTCGGGCATAAGGGTCAAGTTCCAGGTTCCAAATTTCACGTGCCAGGCAAGGCACATTGATTACCGATGTTGAAGCGATGCCTTGTGATTGTCGAAGGGTATCCAGATTCTTTCATTCCAACGACCAGAGTTAACATAGTGCGTGCGAATTACTTACATACAGATACTCAATTCTCCAGATTTAAATGATCCGATACAGGAGACATCGGACACCGGGTTATTTCGCTAGTGAGATGAATACATCCTCCAGCGTGGGCGGGACGAGCCGCGCAGTAACGAGTGACCCGCCTGCAGCCGGGATTGCATCAAACAGCTGTTGAATAACACGATCGGCCTGGGATGCGACGACGCGCAGGTGCAGTTTATCGCCAAAAGCGTGGACATCTTCCACCCCCTCCATCCGAGTCGCAACCTGACGCAGCAGTGCCATCGGTTGGCCGCGCAGCTCGATGACGCAGCCTTCGAGGGCGGCGCGCAACTCGGATGGCGCGCCCTCGGCGACGATGCGACCACTGCTCATGAAGCCAACGCGGTGGCAGCGGGAGGCTTCATCCATGTAGGGGGTGGTGAGGAGGACCGCGACAGGTTCCCCCTCTTCCTCTCTCCCGCTTTCGGGAGAGGGGTGAGGGTTCAGGGTCACCAGCCTGATAACCAGTTGCCAGAAATCCTGCCGCGTCACCGGATCCACACCGGTTGTAGGTTCATCGAGCAGCAACACGCGTGGACGGGTGACCAGGGCCGAGGCCAAGCCTAGCTTCTGCTTCATACCGCCTGATAGCTGACCGGTGCGGCGGTCTTTAAAATCATCCAGGCCGACGAAATCGAGGATCTCCATGCAGCGTGGCAGCCACTCATCACGCTGGAGCCCGCGCACCTCGGCAAAGAAACGGATGTTTTCCAACACGGTCAAATCTTCATAGAGCGAGAAGCGTTGTGAAAGGTAGCCGAGGCAAGCGCGCGCCTGTTCACCCCGCCTGCGGATGTCGAAACCGCAGACATGGATATCACCGGCATTGGCCTTGAGCGCGCCGACCAACAGGCGCAGCGTGGTGGTCTTGCCAGCGCCATCCGAGCCGACCAGGCCGTAAATTTCACCTGGGGCGATGGTAAGGCTGACATCATCCACTGCGCGGGTATCACCGAAGGACTTGCATATTTTGGCAGCCTGTACAAGAAACGGGGTCATGTCAGCATTTCCTTTGGTCGTACGATCATCCCTCGTTTGAAAGGCGGCAGGTGTTTGGGCAGTCCGAACCTCGGCACTGGAACGATCTCCTGGTGTACCCGGCATTGGGTGGCAGGTCGGATGTGACCTTCTTTAATCAGTTCGCGGTCAGCCTGGGTGTACTCCCCATTCACCAGGTTGAGTCTGGGCTCGATAGCTGGGTGGACTGGCTTGCGACCATAGTGTGCCAGTCTGCCGCCGTTACATACGAGTTCACCCACCTGCGGCGCGTCCATGAAGCGAGAAAAAGTATGAAAGTAGGTCTTGATGTTTCGCGTTATCTCCGTTTCGAGGTTATCGCAGCATATCAATAAGACGAAGGGTATGGAACACAGAGAGCGATCAACATGGTGAAATAACAAGCCATTCCTGGTCAATTGTAGATCATTGGCATCGCCCATGCCATACATCCGATCGAGAAACGCTTTCACCAAGCCGGATAACCCATAAAAATCCACTAGTGTGGCATAAACAAGGATATCTGCATGTGGCATACTGGAGAAGATCATCCAGACATCGTCTCGGTCTTTGGACAGGCATTGGAGGAAATGTTCCTGGGTGTGGCTATGATCGCAGGTCAGGCAGTGCTGAATCATAACCTTCGCCATGCTGACAACCTCAAAGTCAGCCCCCTCCTGGCAGGCTCCAAAACCCAGGCGGTCGAGCAGAAAGCGAGTGTGCCCCTGGTCACCGCGGTAACTGGAATGGATGGCAAGGATTCTTGTCACGATATTCTCGCAGCCATGACGTAGCTGAAGATGAAAAGCGTGCCCAACATGATTTGCAATCCAAATGCTGGCAGCAATGTCTGGAAGGGAACAAAACCGACCGCGATGCCCCACGCTTGGGTTGCCGCCTCACCGACAATGACCAGCAGTGTCACCAGCAAGACACCTTTACGCTCCAGTGGTTTTCGTTCTGCCCATAATAAAAGGACGGTCCAGCCGAACATAAGCCGAGCGCCCATGTACATCGCATAGCGGTAATCCAGACCGGGCTGGAAAGCAACTGGTTTGTTACGCAAGGTGAAGAGCGATGGGAAGAGCATTGTCAACCCCGCAAGGATATCTATGATAGCTCCAGCCCAGTAGCATAGTCGCAACCACGCAGCAACGTTATTTTTCATTCGGGGTGTTATGAGAATCTACTAAGGGTGAATAATAACCAGAGTTGTTGACTGGCTCAATTCCAGGAGTTGTTCCCGACTGGGACGCATGGGCAGGTTGTACATCTTCATCATCAACCCGATCATGAGGGGGTGACGTTCCAGGCGGTATGCCAGGAAATCGGCTACACGCGCCGGGTCAGTGACCGTCTCGGCGGTGCCGTGGAAATGCCGCGCCTTGACGCGCACCTCGACATGGTTGTCGGCGAGGATGTTGCGAAACCAATCTGATTTCGTTCCGCGCGCCGAGCCGAGGTAGTACCCGCCGTCAATTACCTCATATTGCAAAGGCGTAATGCGCGGCAATCCGCTCTTGCGCCCGGTTGTCGTCAACAGGAGGATGATCTTGCCGATCAAGGGGCCAAATCCAACCGCGTAAAGGAAGCGGTGGATTTTCTGGACCTTCTTCATCTTCGTCCAATCGAAGGCAATGGGTGGCATGGAGTTCCTTTATTTGCGCGTTGCAAGTTACAGGGTGCAAGTTACAGGTTAACCAACACGCATCAGGTATCACTCATCACTTATCACTGAATACCACATCCGCTGGCATTCCTGGCTTGAGCTTCCCTTCGGGGTCACTGACCTGGAGCTTGACCGCAAAGACAGTGCTGGAGCGTCCTTCGACGGTTTGTACATTCCGCGGGGTGAACTCGGCCTGGTCGGCAATGTGGAGGATGGTGGCTCTGAAAGTCTCACCAGGGAACGAGTCCACGCTGACTGCGGCGGTCTGGCCAAGCGAGAGCGCGCCGTAACGGTCTTCGGGAACGTAGACAATTATGGTCAGGCTATCCAGGCGGCCCAGGATGATCGCGGAAGCGCCAGCGGGGAGGACCTCACCAGGCTGGATTGTGCGGGTCAGGATGATGCCATCCGAAGGCGCGGCTACTGTCAGCCTGGCGATCTGGGCATCGAGCAAAACCAGGCTGGCCTGAGCCTGGGCAATTGCCAGATGCGCCTGATCTTTGGAAGCCTGCGCCTGGTTTAAGGCAGCCTGGGCAGCAGCCAGTTTGGGCGAGTCTTCACCAGTCTGCAGGGCGAGCAGACGATCAAGCGCTGCTTCGTAACCTTCCTGCGCAGCGGCCAGCTCGGCCCGGGCGGTAATGATCTCCTTTGCCGCATCGTCATCTTTCAAGTCGTCGTAAGCGGATTGAGCTTCTTCAACTTCCATCTTGGCGTCATCGTAGGCGGATTGGGCAGAATCGCGAAGGTCGCTGTTGGTGGTAGATTTGGCCCGCGCCAGTACATCTTGGGCAACAAGGAGGGCGGCGCGGTCGGAATTGAGTCGCTGCTCGGTAAAGACAAAATCCGCGTTGGCTGGATTCGCGAGTAGTTCAAAAAGTGTGGCCTGGGCTGAATCACGGTCAGCGATCCTCGTCTCCACTTCAGCCTGGGCCGCGGCAATCTGGTCAGCGTGAGTGAAATAGCCGCCAGGGAGAGAGTAACCAGCCGGGTTGACCGCGCGCCAGTCGGCAGTACGCGTCGCGGCGGCTTCTGCGTGCGCAGCAGCATAAGCCAGGTCGTAGTTGGCTTGCGCGGTGACGAATGCCGCGTCGACGTTTTTAGCGGAAGCAATAGCCAATTCCAGGGAGGCGGCAGCGACAGCACGCTGCGCCTGGAGGAGGGTATCATCCAAGCGGAAGAGCAGGTCACCGATCTGAAGAGTATCGCCTTCGTCCACATAGACAGCGATAATCTTGCCGCCGATTTCCGGCGAAATCGTAACGGTGACTGCCTCGATGGTGCCGGAGGCAGCCAGCGCACCATTGTCCTTGACGAGCAGGGCGCGCACACCAAAGTAACTGCCGGCAATAATGGCTAAAGCCAGGATTACGATTACAGGAATGGGAGGGCGTTTGTGTTGCATGAATAACTCCTTAGTCCAATCTCTTTCTAAAACGCACTGAGGCTGCACCCAGGATGAAGAGGCCGAAGACCGTGAGTGCGAGGATCTCACTCCAGATAGCCCCAGCGCCAACGCCTTTGATCAGCAGGGCGCGGATGATGACAAGGTAATAGCGCAGCGGGACAAAGTAAGATATCCACTGCAAGACCTTGGGCATGGCTTCAAGCGGGAAGAAGAAGCCGGAAAGGAAGATGCTTGGCAGGAGCGTCATCCAGACTGTCAGCATGGCCTCCTGCTGGGTATTGGCGATCGTCGAGGCAAAGAGACCTATACCAAGACCGGATAAGAGCAGCAGGCCGGAGCAGGTTAGAATGAGCCACAAGGCGCCACGCACCGGCACGCCAAACCACCAGTGGCCGATGGCAAGCACTTCGAGAGTATCAACGAAAGCCAAGATGACATAAGGTAAAACTTTCCCAACCACCAGCTCCCACGGACGGATAGGTGTAACAATGAGCTGCTCGATGGTTCCGCGCTCGCGCTCACGTACGATGGCAGTGGCGGTAAGAATGGAGGTGACAGCGAACAGGATCATGCCAATAACGCCGGGGATCATAAAGTGGGAGCTGATCAGGTCGGGGTTATACCAAACACGCGTCTGGATGGTGAGTGGTGGTTGTAAGTTTGCGATGTTCATTCCAGAGCGCGCCAGTTTCTCCGTCATCAGCGAGGTGGCATGCTGCTGGCCAATAAGAGTGGCTGCAGCCAAAGCGGTGGAACCAGCGGTGGCGTCTGATCCATCCAGGATAAACGCCACCTCGGCTTTTCCCTCTGCCAGGAGAGTGTTGTAATCCGGCGGAATGACGAGGCCAGCGCGTGCTTCCCCCCCTTCAATGAGAGCCCGAAGTTCACCCTCTGAACTAGCCATATACGCCAGCTTGAAGTAATCTGCAGCGCGATAGGCATCTAACAGGGCGCGTGATTCGACGCACCGGCACTGGTCAAAAACCGCCAGGGGTACATTACGGATGTCACTGGTGGCCGAGTAACCCAACAGGAACAACTGCATAATGGGGATAACAAGTATGATAACCAAAGTACGCTTGTCGCGCGTTATTTGGATGAACTCCTTGCGGATGATGGAAGCGAGGCGGCTATTCATTTAGACTCCTCATCAGCCAGAATGCCATGAAGGAAGATATCAACGAAGTGATCGAGGGCATTGTCCTGGGTCCTGGATAACGAGGTATTAGCAATCATCAGTTCAGTAATGTAGTAGGAAAAGAACAAGCCCAGGAACGCTCGGAAAAAGACAAAGGGCGGCACCTCCCGCAATAATTTCTTTTGGTCGCTAAACCTCTGAATGAGCGGAAGCACATCAGGCAGGACGCGCTCGATGATCGAAGGCATGTCCTGTCCATTGAACTCCACGATCTCGATCATCATTAGTTTAATAAAATCCGGACGCCGGCCGAGCTCATTGACCATCGTCTGCGCTGCGGCGCGGACGAAACTTTCCGGGTCGTCGGCAGGGGTGTTAAGCATGATGGGCAGGATTTGCTTGTAAGGGTGCCGGTCCAGAATGAGCTCACTGAAAATGGCTTCCTTATTGGGGAAATGGTTATAGATACCTCCTACTGCCACGCCGGCATGCCCGGCGATCTGGCGCATGGATGTGGCTGCATATCCCTGCTCGAGGAATAAATTGTAAGAGGCTTCCATGATAGCCTGGCGGGTACGCTCGCCTTTGGAAAGGTTGTCATCGCCCATAGACACCCAATAAACGAATGAACGTTCGTTTATATTTTACATCAACTTGTTTCCCGGTGTCAAGTATCAATCAATGGCGTTCACCCTCTTTTCTTCTTCACCGGCTTTGGTTTTCCCTCATTCTTTTGAGTTTGGTATTTATTCCGAACAGTTGCCACCGGTTCGACATGGACCGTCACATCCGCCTTAGGAATATTAAGTAGAATGGCTTGCTCGATGGCCTCGGTTGCGGCGTGAGCCTGATTCAACGTGCAAGAGCCATCCATATTCACGTGCAAATCAATGAACCAGACCGAACCTGAAGGCCGAATACGCACGGCATGGGCATCCACCACACCGGGAACCGTGTGTGCAGCTTGCTCTACATTTTCAGCCAGACCTTTTGGTGCGGCATCCACCAGTGTTTGGATGGTGCGCCAACCCAGTTCCACGCTGACGTAGACCACGATCAACGCCACGATGCTGGCTGCGATGGCATCGGCTTTGGTCATCCAATTCAAACCATGAACATATTTCGCCAAAGTGATCCCAATCAGACCGAGAATGACCACCGACGATGACCAAATATCGGTACTGAAATGCAACGCGTCTGCCTCAAGAGCCTGGCTGTTGTACTTGCGGGCAGCGCGGTAGAGGATGCGCGAGCGGGAATAGTCAATGATAATCGAGGTTCCCATCACCACAAACGACCAAACCGAGGCCTCAACCTGGACGCTTTTAAAGAACATGCGCTGCACGGCTTCATAGATGATCCAGGCCGAGGTGACAAGCAGGAGAATGGTCTCGAAAAGGGCAGAGATACTCTCAACCTTGCCATGACCGAAGAGATGACCGCGGTCGGCGGGGCGATCCGAAACACGCACGGCAAAATAGGTCATGACCGCAGCGACGAGGTCGAGGCCGGAGTGGGCAGCTTCAGCCAGGATGCCCAGAGAATTGGTAAGAATACCGATGACAACCTTGAATCCGGTCAACCCAACAGCGGCAATGACTGAACTGAGCGCAGCGAAGCGTTTTTCTTTTTGTGCTTGTTCGTAAGACACGTGTTCCTCGCGAATGTAAACCTGCTGATTATATCTTGAGAACTTACAGCTAAATGCAAGGTGACGAATGTCACGAATTAGTGGATTTAATTAATAGGATGGCTAAAGCGGCTTTTTTGACGGAAGACCAGATTTACGTGGATACCCCTTTGGCGTTGCCGCGACCTTGTTAATGACCACGAGGAAACGCTCCTCAACCACACCCGGTAATGTAACCGGGATCAATTGACAAATTTGGCCGCCAAGCATCTTCAAAGCTGATTCTGCCCTGTGGACTTCCAACGGCCCTCCCACCCCCTTCTGGGCCAGCATGTGACCGTTGACCTGGAGGAGCGGCAGAAGGTATTCCGCCAGCACCGGCAGATCCGCAACAGCACGGGCAACTGCCCAATCATATTTCTCGCGATGGGAAGACATCCGCCCCACCTCCTCGGCGCGAGCAGCGAGCACATCCACTCCATCCATGTTCATCGCGCCGGCAACATGACGGCAAAAATTGGCCTTCTTCCCCACCGATTCGACCAGGGTAAGTTGCATGGCCGGGTAGAGGATTTTTAATGGAAGACCGGGGAAGCCCGCGCCGGTGCCGACATCAATCAACCGTACCGGGGGATCCCCCTTCCATGCCAGTACACAGGAGAAGGAGTCGAGGAAGTGCTTGACACGTATCCCATCCACTTCGCGGATGGCGGTCAGGTTATATTTTTGGTTCCACTCCAGTAACTCCCGCTCGTAAAATAGAAGAGCGTTCATCTGCCGACTGCTCAGGTGGATGCCAAAGAGTTGTTGCGCCTCGCGAGCAAGTTTTTCCATCACCCCAATTATAAAAGACCTGGCAGGTTTTTGGAAAACCTGCCAGGCCTGTTTACCTGAATGCCGTAAACCGATTACTGTTTACTGGTTTTTGCTGCCTTCTTCGCCCTGGCCTTTCGTACTGCCACGACCACGCCCCAGATAATCAGCGCGATCGGGCCAAAGATGAACGCCAACACCCACAGGTAGTAAAGGAAGAAATTGATCAAGAAATTGACAAAACCTTGCAGGAAGTTGACCAAATGCTGGATTGCTTTAAGCGCCACACCCTTCGGCTGCCATCCACCGATCTCGACCGGTTTAATGACCTCTTCGGCGATCAAGGTCACATTGATAAGCGAGTAGCTGGAGGACTGTTCGTAATACTGCATCTGCCCTTTTATCTGCTCGATCTGCCCGCGAACGCTGACGATCTGATTGTAAACCGCCAGTACATCCTGGGTTTTAGAAGTGGTGTTGCTGTTGGGATTATTCTTCGCCTCTTCCATAATGGCTTGCAGCTCCTGCTCAGCCAACTCCAGGTTTTTCAACTGGCTTTTCAGATCGGTGTATTGGGAGGTTACATCCTCGCCGGAGCGGTTTTCGCTCTGCACATCGACAGCATCTGCCTTGATCTGGTTCATTGCAGCATCAAGCTTATCCGCTGGAACGCGGATCGAAATGTAACCTTGCGGGACCGTATTACCGCTGGAGGTGTAGGTTTGGGACATATTCATCGAAACGACGAATCCACCCATCTCCTTTGCCATACTGGAGATGGCGTCCATTTTTACCTGCGGGTCCTTTACAACGACACTGATATCGGCATTCATGATGACCAGCCGGTCCTGGGTTGTCACTCCATTGGTGTTAATACCAGAACCGAAGGTGATCTCTGAAGCATCAGCAGGTGCCATTTCAACCGGTGCGGGGGCTTCCCGCGAGATAACTTCGGGCTGGGCATATAATTCCCGTGATGGAGCATTGGCTGCCCCCACACCGCAGGCAGAAAGCAGCGCGGCAATGGTAACAATGATGAGTAAAGTATGTTTGGTCATGGCATTGTCTCCTGAGAGATGTATTTGGAGTGGTCTTTCTCCATAGACGCCGCACCCCTGAATAAGTTCCTTGTCATCAATCGAAATCTGTCGGCCATTCGAGGTGACGATAATGGTCAAACATCCGGGCGATCTGCGCGGGCGTGACCCGCGCTTGCGACAGCTCCGGAACATCCGTTTCACCAAAGAACGCTGCGCCGCCGGTCTCGATGCTTTCAGCCGGTGCGCCACCAATGATTTCACAACGGAAGAATAGCTTGTATGCGCTATATGGAAGCGGGGGGACATGTCCCTGTGTAACCCGGTCGTAGACCGCCAATAACTTTATGGGAACTGTTTCATAACCGGTTTCCTCACGGATCTCGCGCACCACGGCAATACTGGGGGATTCGTTTATATCCGCCCAGCCACCAGGCAAAGTCCATTTTCCGTCCAGCAGCTCCTTCACAAGCAGAATTTTCCCATCACGAAAGACAACCCCGCGCATATCCACCTTTGGAGTCATATAGCCAGTTTCTTCAGCGAACAAAGCTTGGATTTTCTCGAAAGCGGTCCCCGAACCAGCCTCCATCATCTCGGAGGCAACCTGCCGTACAGACTGGAAACGCTCAATATCGAAAGGGTTATGGGAATATGTCAGTCCGTTTTGGGCGATAGCTTGCAGCTGCCGCGCCCAACCCAGCCAAACAGGTTCCTGAACAACCGTCATTCACCAGCCTCCTGCAAGCCTCTCTGCGTGACGAGGTGGCAACCCCGCCTTGATGATTCGCTGCTGGACTGCCTGGATGTCGTATTCAACCCGGTGCGGTTCCCAAACCTTCGTTTCGGGGTAGTAGAAGGCGTATGCCGCCCGTGTGTCGCGGTCTCGCGGCTGACCGACCGAGCCTGGATTCAATATGGCACGCTCGCGCATCTGGTAAGTGTTCCCGGGCAATACGAGTACGATATCCATGATATCCCGTTTGGAGTTGTACTGGAACAACACCTGCATGTGCGAATGCCCAACGAAGCACCAAGGTGTGGTGAAGGAACCCAGGTTGAGACGCGCGGTCAGTCCATTCATAACGTATTCCCAGATAGGGTCGCGCGGGCTGCCGTGCGCCAGAGAAACATCCCCGCGGATTATGACCTCACTCGGCAGATCTATCAGGAAATCTGAATTCGGCTGGGTGATGGTCACCTTGTGCCAAACAAGCGAGCGGCGGGCATCGTGATTGAAGGATGATAGCGCCAGGTTGCCGACCGCGGCTGTATCATGGTTACCCATCAGACAGGTCAGCCTCGGAATGCTGCGCACCCGCTCGATGCATTCGTTCGGGTCCGGACCATAACCAACAAGGTCACCCAGACACCAAGTTTCATCCACCTCGCCTGCGTCAGCCAGCACTGCTTCCAGCGCGGTCAGGTTGGCATGGATGTCCGAGATAACCAATATACGGGCCACTAGTTCTCCAGAAGAACCGCGAGGCGCTCAATGATTTCCTCGGCGATTTCCGCTTTGCCTGCCAGCGGCAGCTTTTCCTTCCTTCCATCCGGGAAAAGAAGAGTGACGCGATTGGTATCCACACCGAACCCGGAATCGGTTGAGGAAATATCGTTGGCGACGATCATATCCAGTTTTTTGGAGGCCAATTTCACTTCAGCGTTTTCGAGGAGGTCGCGGCTCTCGGCTGCGAAACCCACGACGACCCGCGGCTTCTTAAACTGGAGATTGGTTACCGCGGATAGGATATCCGGCACTGCCTCCAGTTCCAATCGCGGGATGCCATCCCGTTTCTTCAGCTTTTCTCCTGCCACCGTATTCGGGCGAAAGTCAGCCACAGCCGCGGCCATCAGCAGTGCTTCGGCTCCGCTGAATTCAGCGAGCACAGCCTCCAGCATCTCTTGCGCGGTGCTCACCGAGACTACACGCGTCCCAACCGGCGGCGTGAGGCTCGTTGGCGCACTGACCAGTGTCACCTGCGCACCGGCATCCAACGCAGCCTGAGCCAGTGCATAACCCTGCTTGCCAGAGGACCGGTTGGTCAACACACGAACCGGGTCAAGAGGCTCCTGTGTCCCCCCCGCGGTGACGACAACCTTCCTCCCAGCCAGTTTGCCATTCCTGCCCAAAATCAGCCTGATATGCCCAAACAGCTCGCCGGGTTCGAGCATGCGTCCTTTGCCGGTCAATCCCGAAGCCATACGCCCCTCGCCCGGTCCGGCGATGATCACGCCGCGCCTCCCGAGAACTGCCAGGTTCTCCTGCGTAGCCGGGTGGGTAAACATACCCACATCCATGGCGGGGGCAATCAGGAGGGGGCATCTTGCCGCCAGTGCAGTGATGGTCAACAAGTTATCGGCGAAACCATGGGCTAACTTTGCGATTGTATTCGTCGTGCAGGGGGCGATGACAAGCAAATCCGCCTCATGGCCAAGGCGTACGTGCAGTACATGTGCTTCGCCTCCCCAAAGGTCGGAATCGGTTAACCCTTTGCGCATGGTCACCGATTGGAATGTCAGCGGGGATACGAACTTTTCAGCGGCGGGTGTCAGGATCACATCCACCACGGCGCCTTCCTGAGTCAACCTGGAGGCCAAGTCAGCAGCCTTATATGCCGCGATGGAGCCGGTCACACCGAGGATGAGGTGTTTGGAAGTAAATATAGACATACGAGCAGATTATAATGCCAAATGGATACTTTAAAGCGTTACCCGCCCATCCGGTCAATCCAAAACCGGACAAGGTGCAGGCGGTGCTGGGTATTTACTGGAGACGAACATGAAGTTTTTGCGAGGGTTTTTCAGGTGATTATTTTTAAACATGGCATGAAGAAATCCCAACAAAGGGTGCGTGCCCTGGAACTCGCCCGACAAGTTCGTGGGCGTTTGACGGAAGAACTAAAGCAACCCGTCAAGGTGATACTCTTTGGCTCGCAGGCGCGCGGCGATGCAAAAAGTAATTCGGATATTGACCTGCTGGTATTGCTGCCCTCACTGGAAAGCGCGATGATCTATCTTGCGTCCGATATCGCCTGAGAGGTGGGATTGGAGGCAAGCAAGCTGGCCTCAGTTATTCCCGCCGAGAAGAACGAATGGCGGCGCCTCTCGGCTTCGCCGTTCTATCGCGCAATTGAACGGGAGGGGATTATCGTATGAACGCGAAGCCCTGCGATAAGAAGGCGTTGATCCAATACCACATGGAACGCGCCTGCGAATCGCTGGACGGGGCACGTTTGATGCTGGCGCAATAAGGTGGCTATGCCAGTCTGATAAACCGCGACTACTACGCCATGTTCTACGCGGCACTGGCAATGTTAATCACGATTGGCAGGGGATCGTCCAAACCTAAGGGCGTGATCGCCTTGTTCGACCAAAATATTATCCAGCCGAATATCCTCCCAAAAGAATAAGGAAAGCGAATTCACCGCGCATTCGATATGAGGCAAGCGGGAGATTACCGGGATATGCTTATGATTACCGAAGGACAGGCCGCTGACGCGATTAACGCGGCCGAGAATTTCATATCTGCCATCTATGAAAAGCTGGCGGAAGAGGGCAATAAATATCTAATTAGGGAAGCCAAAAAGCAATCCATATCAAAGGCAGCAATCTGTTTTTTATACTCACCACCTGCAGCCACATATCATCAAGCAGGCTCTTTATTCGCCTTGTTGCTCCTTGAAGCACGAGACCCCAGTAAACATCATGCTGCAAAATCTCCCTACATCAACCAATCACGTCCTGTAATTTGCTGCCGCGTTTCTCGTTTCTTTTTTTCTTTCCCTTATCAACCGTACCCTTCCTGCTTTTTACTTCCTTCGCAGCCACTCTTCTCTTCACCACTCTCTTTGGCTTCTCCTCTTTCACCTCCACTTTCGAGGCGAACAGCTCCTCGAATTTCACCTGCATAGAAGCCACACCCGCACCATTCACCGCCGCGCACACCACTTGCCATTTTTCCCCACCTACGAAGCGCCAGTCCAGGAAAACGTGGCACTGGTACGCGTCCAACTCCACGTACAGACCCTTTTCCACCAGCTCCCGGCACGGACGGATATACTCCAGCCCGTTGATATAATCTTTGAAAATCACAAAACCTTCATTCAGCAATCCCAACCCCTGATCCAGCGATTTCTGGACCAATCGACCGGCAGCCTTATCCATGAACGCCGTGGAGGTTTTGACCCAGCCGCGCGTCACAGCAAACTTGTTGTGATAGACGACCAGACCGCGTTCATCATGGAAACGGTTGGAGCAAGCAAACACATCCTCATTTACATTTCCATCCTGGGTGAAGAAATCATAGAGAAGAAAGTTCTCCACCTCGGCAAAGAGGTGGCGGCGATGCATAAGCGGGAAGATGCGCCCCTCATGGCCGCGCACCAACCCCTCGTCCACAGTCTCGTCCCACATGGGATGGCGGAACTCCATCCCGTATTTCTCGCGAAAGCCCTCGACCTGCCCGTGACCAAACATCGGCAGGCCAGGAAGCGTCACCAGCAGCGTGCAAACGCCAAAGTATTTGTCGGTCGTGCCGAACTGATCGGCGGCTGATTTTTCATCGGGATTGTTCATAAAGTTGACGAAGCGCTTTAACACCTGCGGATCGAACTCCAGCACGTTCTTCATCACCTGGCGATACTTGGCGTTGTCCTCATCGCGCAGCATGTGCATGAAGGCCGAGTTGTAGACGCGGTGCATACCGAGCGTGCGCACGAAGTAGCCTTCCATCAGCCAAAAAGCTTCAGCCAGCAGCAATGTATCCGGGACTTCTGCAGCGACACGATCCACCACCTCGCGCCAGAACTCGTTTGGAATGGCCGCTTCGAATTCGAGGCGGGTCATGCCGTGCTCGGAGCGAGAGGGGATCGCGCCACCCTGGCCCGGTTCGGGAAACCATAGTCGCTGGATATGGCGCTTGGCCAGGGTCATCGCCGCGTCGAAGCGGATGATGGGGAAGTTGCGCGCCACATGGAGGATGGTTTTGATGACCGCTTCACGTACTTCAGACTTGGAATAATCGAGTTGAGCAGTGTCGTTCCATGGGAAAGAGGTGCCATCGTTGCCGTGATAAATAAAACGAACATCGCCCGTGTGGCGATCAAAGCGCTTGAAAACAACGGCGGCGTCAGAATGATCGTAGTAATGATCTTCGAGAATGATACCGACGCCAGGATGATCCACCAAGTTTTCTGAATTGAACGTATATGAGGGATACGGCAGTTGATCAAGCGAGAGAAACCAATCGGGGTGTTCGACAACCCAATACGAATCGATTCCCATGTGATTTGGCACCATGTCCGCTGAGAGGCGGATGCCGCGCGCCCTGGCGCGTCGGCGCAGGTTATCGAGGGCAGCCCAACCGCCCAGGTCGGTGGCGATCTCGTAGCTCATCAGCGAATAAGCCGAGGCGACTGCGTCGGATTGGCCCATCATTTGCTTGATACGCGCTGAAGCACGGCTGCGTTCCCAAAGGCCAATCAGCCACAAGCCGGTGAACCCACGCGCCTGGAGTGCATCCAGCTCCTCGTCCGGGATCTGGTCGAGGGTCTTGATCCAGCGCTGGTATTTGCGGGATAGCTGCTCCAGCCAGACGTAGGTATTCTTTGCCAGGAGGACCATACGCGGCATCCATTCCTTATCTGGGCTGAATCGCTCGTATTCCTGGTTTAACCAGCCACATTCCAAAACGGGAGCCGTGCCCTGCGCACCGCCGGTCCCTGTGCGTCGCGTGGCTTCCTCACGGATGAAATCCAAGCTGCGTATCAGGCGGTTAATAAAATCCTCACCGAGCAACGTGCCCCAGCGCCTGGTGATGTATTCCAACTGGCCAGCGAGCGAGTTTGGCGCGGCCAGGGCGGGGGCGCGCAACAGGTCGACCAGCGTTTCACCGCCCTCGCCAAACGCAGGCTGATTAGTAAAAAATACATGCAAATCCCGGATCACCTGCAGATAAGCGCTGTCCTTCTTAAGCCGTTTGTCGTCAAACAGTTCGAGGTAGGGTTGGTAAGCCGGGTTGATGTTCGAGAGATAAAGCAGGAACAACTCCTCCAATGTGACCTGGCGGTGTGCCGTGCCGCGCGTCGAGCCTGAAAGGTAGTCATTCTCCTTTAACTCGCCGTGATAAACAACCAGTGGGGGGAAATCGCTGATGAACTTGAACTGGGTATCGTCAACCGGTGGTTTGCCAAGCTCAGCCTCGAGATAATCCAGCGCCCGCGCCATCGCGCCAGGGTTCTGCTGCTCGTAGCGGCGGACGAGCAGGTGCAGGATCTCGTCAATCAAACCCATGGCATTGATGTCACTCGCCGGGACCGGAGCCGCCCTCCCTTTCTGCTGCCGGACAGCGGTCATCCGGTCAGCGAAGCGGCGTACCGCAGCATAATTGGCAAATACGACGCGCCCATCGGTAGAGAACAGGCCTTCATCAAAATGGTATTTCTTGCGCGCCCAGCGGGAGATGTGGAATTCGAAGAGGGTCATGGTTTTTTTCTTTTCTGGTAGGATAGGTTGTAAATAAAATTAGACAATATCGTTTTTCACGAATGCCACGGGAGGGACCAATACCACGGAGAAGACATCCATTTTGCAGAATTCGGGTTATTCGTGGTAGAAAAAGTGGCCCATTGCTTTATCATAACCGATATAGCTGAACTTGTAATGTAGGTTTGAGTATAATAATCGTATACACAATGACCACTGCCATCGTATTCATCACCTCCCCAGAGCACACCTACCCCAACCATCCCGAAGGACCGGGACGCTTTACACTGCTGGGAGATTGGCAGTCAAAGCCTAACGCCGATCACCTGAAGCAGCTGGAGGCACCTCCGGCAACCATCCA
>Ga0172371_10005707_pt1 | contig 18383 bp, 18 predicted proteins | sample Lak12m_FD_114543 | JGI IMG/M metagenome (GOLD analysis project Ga0172371, IMG submission 114543) | Freshwater microbial communities from Kabuno Bay, South-Kivu, Congo - kab_022012_12m | ecosystem: Environmental > Aquatic > Freshwater > Lake | place: Democratic Republic of the Congo: South-Kivu...
CCGCCTGCCAGATCGCCTCTAGTCGCCGCCAAACGCTGCCGGTCGAATCATCCAGATCCCCTGCATATCCTTCAGTAATGATACCGGTTGAGTCGTAATTTGCCGCCAGGCGTAATAGCTTTTCCACTGCCGGGTCAGTCGGCGTCACCCAGGCTGCTAATGTATCATAATTATCCTGTACGGTCGCATCTGAGAACCATACATAATCGCGCCGTGAATAGATCAGGATTTGCTTGGTCTCATCCAGGATCAATTTCTCTTCCCCGTTATCCAGCCAGACCACCCGGATATGGAAATTAGCCGGTTTTTGGGCCAGCAATTTATCAACAGATTCGGGGATCAAGAGCGGATTCTGGTGGATTTCGTAGCTGTCGTTAGGCCCTACATAGATCGTATCAATCGCCGGGTCTGTGTACCCAATCACTTCCGTCTTCACCACCAGCGTTACCTGATCTGTCCCCTCATTAGTGAGCGTAATGTCCACAAAATGGTCCATCCAGGAACCATACAGGTAGTAGAGCGATGTAATCAAGTTTGACGTATAAGCGTATTCCACCCCAATATTATCTGCTGTTGCGCCTTCAGAGGTCGCAGGAGCTTCTGTCTCCAGCGCTTCTTCAGTAGGCGTTGCGACAACTGGGGCGGGTGTGCCGGCGTCTGGGAGCTGGGTAGGGGTAGGGATTGCGCTGGAGAAAAACTGGCAGCCAAATGCTAATATCCCCCATAAGGCGATTATATAAACCACACTGGGACAAAGCCTTCTCATAATCATCTCCTTAAATGACCCGAGATCAGTTACCGGAAATCGTGCAACGCCTATAAAGCGCCTACCGCTTCAACCAATCGGATAAAATAGGTGCATGATTGTTTGACAAGAGAGCGTGTAAAGTCAAGTGAACCTTACACGCTCCCATTATACTACTTTAGAAATTACCTTTGTGAGATCAACTCAACGGTGTCAACTTCAACCCATACACATTCTCGCCAGCCTGGACGCGTACCGGCTCCCAGGATGGTTCCATCACCATCCCCACCTGCAAAGGCGTTTTCTCGTCTGCATTGATCTGGCCCATGGCCTTGACGCCGTTCTCGAACTCGGCCACGCCGAGGATCAGATAGCGCTGATCAAAACCCCATGGCAGGTTATAGATGCGCGTAAAGGTCAACAATTTTGCATGCCCGACCGGCGCGATCTTTTCAAACTCGCGGCCTCTACAGCCCAGGCAGCGGTCATGGAATGGGTAATGTAACTTACCGCATTGCTTGCATTGATAGGCTACAATGCCGATTTCTTTCTTCATTGCTCTACCCTCCTTAAGACGAAGGACAGCACATTATTCCCAAAGCCGCCAAAATTAACCGACAGGCCGTTCTGGGCATTCTTGACCTGGCGATGCTTGGGCAGTTCATGCCGCAATTGCCAGGTAAGGTCCACTATCTGCGCCACGCCCGTCGCGCCGACGGGATGGCCGCGCGCTTTCAAACCGCCCGAAACGTTGATCGGGATTTGCCCACCCAGGCGCGTCTTTCCGGCTGCGGCGGCTTTACCGCCTTCGCCTTTCTTAAAGAAGCCGACGTGCTCGCTCTCGGCAATCTCCAGGATGGTGAAGGCGTCGTGCAATTCAGCCACATGGATGTCGGCCGGTTTGAGCTTCGCCATCTCCAGGGCGTGCTGCGCCGCCAAGGTGACCGCTTTCAGGTCGGTCGGGTCTTCGCGTTCTTGCAAGGTATGCGTGTCCGTCGCCTGCCCAAAGCCGGCGATCAATACCGGCAGTTTGCTCAGTTTCTTAGCCATTTCCAGCGGGCAGATCACGATCGCCGCCGCCCCATCGCTCACCGGGCATAGGTCATACAGGTGCAACGGGTCCGCCGCCACCGGGTTATTCACCACCGCGTGCGGACTGTCAAAGATGCCATTCCGATCCAGGGTCATTTCGACGTGCGCGTAGGGATTCAACGCGCCCATCTCCTGGTTCTTCAGCGACACCGCCAGCAGGTGTTCTCGCGTCACGCCATATTTTTCCATGTACAGGCGGGTAAACATCCCCGCCATGCCTGGCAGCGTGATGCCATATGGGTACTCAGCCTGCGGGTGAGTCAAAGTAGCCACAAAATCGGTGGCGCGCCAGCCGGTCACTTCGCGCATCTTCTCGCCGCCCACCACCAGCACGCTATCAAAGTAACCCGAAGCCACCGCCAGCAAGCCATTCTTAACCGCCGAACCGCCCGATGCCGGCCCATTTTCCACCGTCTCTGCCGCAGCCGGCAGCAGGTTCAAGCGATCCACCAACGAACTGGCAATTGAGGTCTGGTGTTGGATCACCCCGCCGCCCATGTTGCCGACATACACCGCGTCCACTGTCTTGTCGCCCAACCCGGCGTCGTCCAGCGCCTTGAGCGAGGCGTAAGCCAGCATTTCCATCAGGCTGTCTTCGTCGCGCCGGCCGAAGGGGATCATGCCTACGCCAATAATCGCTACGTCTCTCATGGTCTTATCTTCCTTTCAGCCCGGCGATCCGCTCGCGGATCGTGTCGTCATCGGCGAATTTGATATCCGCGCAGGCCTCATCCATCAATTCCTGCGACACCGGACGGTCGCCCACCACCAGGCGCGGCTTAGCCGCAAGGTAGATCTCGCGCGTCAGGCGGTACGAATCGCCGCCGCCCAGCTCGTGCGGGATGGTCGTCTTCTCCAACGGATATTCGATCATCCAGCGCCGGAAGCCGATCGGGCTTTCGGCGACGATCAGCACCGCATCCTGGTTCAGATATTCCATGTGGTATTCCATCTTGGCCGCGAACAGGTGCGAGCCGATGCGCAGCCCACGGTCAATCGCCAACGTGTGGTAGCTCATACCCACTTTTTCATCTTCCAACCGCCCGTTCACCACGCCCACCAGGTAGCCGTCCACCTGCCCCATCAGGCAATATTCGCTCTTCACGCGGTAACGATACCAGGCCAGCAGTTCACCGTACAGCCGAGCGCTGACAATATCGTAATAATCCCGCTCGATAAACAGGCAGGGATGCACCGATTTCAAGATAGCCGGCACGTCCTCCCGGCTGGCCTGGCGGATCACCATCTTCTTGCCGTTCGCCAGCGTAATCACCTTGGGCGGGTAGGTCGCCATCGGATATTGGGTTGGCCGTAAGACGGCCTCCAGTTCCAGGTCTATTGGCATGGTTAAACTCCTATTCCATATTCGCTTTGGTTAAAACATTAATCCGCTCGACATGCGCCGGGTCGAAGGCGTCGCCAAACTTGTTCTTCGGCATGGCGGCTTTCTTTGCCATCAGCGCCTCGTATTCGGCGTCCTCCACCATCGCCACGCAGCGCGAAATGCACGATTCGCCGTCCACGAAACGCCACGGGAACATGCCAATAGTGACGCGGCGGTTGATCAGCAGGTCAATTTCACCGCCCAGGCACTCGGCATGGATGATGCCATACGGGAACATCTCCAGGTGCATCAGTTGGTACTTCGTGTCGTCGAAGAAATCGGCCAGGGGCATGCCGAACTTCTTCTTGAACACCTTATCCGCCTGGCGCGCCTGGCGCGGCATCCAATCGCGGATGATGGTATTCATCGGGTGGTCGGCGCTGCCGCAATCCACGCCGATCCAGCGCAGCTTCTTGGCCTTGGCCCACTCGGCGAACTCGCGGTCCGGCCCGGGGTGCTTGACCATGTAGCGGATTTCGTCAGCGGTCGGCATGTCCCAGCCGAAATGGTGGTAGCCGGTGTGGATAACCAGGATGTCGCCTTCCTTCACCTCCACCCGTTCTTCGACCATCTTACTGGTATAGACATCGTAATCGCCGCACACATCGCTCAGGTCCACCACCGCCGCCTCATGCACCAGGAAATCCATATCGAGCGAGGCGATATCCTTGCCGGGGGTGTGGAAATGGATCTCGCCATCCAGGTGCGTACCCAGATGGTTCGAATGCGTCACCACCTGCCCGTTGGCCCCATTCGGCGCCAGGCGCTTGAAATACTTCACCTGCAGCGGCTCGTAAGTCGGCCAGGGCGGGGTGGCAATGCCGATCGGGATGGTTAAGTCTAGGAATTTCATTTTTCCTCCGGAGTAAAAATTTGAATGGATAGTAACCAAAGGTTGCCTGAGAACGCATAGATTGGTAAATGTTTATATCGTGTTCACTTCGGCTTTTTTCTCCTGTAGGGTGAATAAACTGTCCTCAATCACTACTGCCTCGATACAAGTTTCGCAGTTCATGGTCGCTTCATGGCCTCAGCGATACGAGTCGCCAGGATTTGTTCGACCAGATCGGATAAGCCAATCTCAGTCCATGCGCTGGCGGCTTTTTGATAAAAGGCTAGCGCCGCCTCATGTTCTAACCGATCGGCGGCGCAATCGCCGATCCGGTAATATGCCAGCCCCTGGCTATAACGGTCGCCTATTGTCTGGTAAGTTTTCAGCGCGTTTTCAAAATCCATCTCAGCGCCAGCGATATCGCCAGTCGCACGTTTGATATCCCCCAGCGCCAGGAATACGTTCGCTTCCCCCAACCGGGCGCCCACCGCCCGGAACAGCCCCAGCGCTTGACTGTAGCTTTCCAACGCCGCATCCCGCTCATCGCGGAAGTTTTGCACGTCGCCCATGTTTAATAAAGCCTGCGCTTCAATCGCTGTGTTCCCGCTCTGTCGCGCGAATTCCAATTGTAGATTTAAGTGATTGACCGCCTCGTGATGCCGATAGCTGCGAAATAACAAAAAAGCTACTTTGCCATGTAAGTCGGCGATCAGCGCCTGAGGCGTATTGGCTTCCGCTTGATATTCTTCCAATAATCCAAGGTATAAACGCGTCAGGCGTTCCAGGTCTTCCGCTTTCTCGATTTCCACGGCCCGGCCGCTCCAGTCTGCGCGCGCCTGGGATAATACGGGCAGCGACTCAATCTTAAAATCAAAGACGCCGCTCTTACGACTCCATACGTTCGGCGCATATTGCGCCGCGTCTGTTGCCCCCTGTTCGGTCAACCAAAATACCAGACCATGCGGATATTCGATTAAAGCTTCTCTCTGAGCATCCAAATAACCCCAGGTCGTATCAGGCTGGTCTGGAGTATTGGCTCTATCCAGGTCATATATAAATACTACAGCCCTTTGGCGGCGCGTTTCAGCCGGCAGTTTTTCCAGATAACTCAATGGGTTGCGCTGCTGGCTTGTGAGCGTAAATTCATATACAGGCAAAGGCGCAACCAGGATTCGCAAAGCCGCGACAACCTGATCGCGCACAGCCACCGTATTGTATAAAGCAAAGGCAAAAGCGCCATGCTGGGCATGGCGCAACAAGACAGACAATTCCGCCAGATCAGGCCGCGCCAGATATTCGGGAAGGTTATCCGGCAACGCGGCGGGCATGCTCATCGCGTTCGTTCCTGGACAACAGGCAAGATAACTGGATGCACATCACACCAGGGATCGTCATTTGCATATTCCAGAAGCGATAAGTTATGCAGCAGTTCCTGAACTTCGGGTTGACTGCTGAGAGTCTTATCATTATGTCGTTCTGCCAGAACTGGATATTGTTCTGGTTTTAACATTCGGATAAAATCACTGCGCTCTTCAGCAATAGCAGAACGAATATCCTCGATCTCGATTTTGTTCGCCCCCCGACTCAAGGCATATACCGCCGCAGATTGGGTCATTCGAATCAGCAGCAGAACAACCCCGCCACAGGCTTGCACGAGTAAAACTAAGGCGTCTGGCTCAATCAAATGAGCGGCCAGGCGACATTCTACAATCTCACGCTGGTGCGCCACGCCCTCAACATCGGGAGCGCTATCGCGGTGCGTCAACCGGAGATTCGGTAAGGAAAAATGGCGATTGAATGATATGGTTAATTGTTTGAAATCGCCAGAATAAGCCAGTTCAATCGGGAAAGTATAGATAACAGCCGCACGGAAAGCGGTCAGCGCATAAGTATGATCGCGAAATATTTCTTTTGCTCGGGCTATATCCGTTTTATCGGTACCTTCAATGATAAACAACACCGGGCGTTTGATTTCGCTCCACACCAGGCTCGCAATCAGATCCATCTTAGCGTGCAACTCATCGAAATGAGCATCTATATATTTCGCCAATTTTTGCCGTGCATCCGCAGAGAGGCCATACTTCGTCTCAAGCTCCGTAACCCAGATACTCACTTTGAGGGTGACTTCTTCAGGGGAGGCAGGGGGACGGAGAGCGAAAGCTGGCCCATAGATTTTGTCGCGCAAAAAACTGACTGCTTCTTTCCAAACATTGTGGATAGCCTCAGCAGGCGAGCGCGCCACTGCATCGCTTTCCTCCGCCCGGCGGTATAAAGCCAGCGCCATTCCCATCAGAATATCCTGATAGGTCAATGTTGACACATTCACAATTTTGGATAAGTTGACTGACACAATAAAGAATTGGTTTTTAAGCGCTTCAGCCAACTTATTTAATTCTGTAGATTTACCGCTGCCGCGATGCCCACTGAACAGTAGCTTCACCGGCTCGCCGCGCAGACCGATGCCTTGCAGGTAAATCTTCATCCGTTCCAGTGGATTACCTGGACGGTCTACATAAAATTCTACCAACTCTTTCCCTACCAATGGCTCGCGGGGATTAAAAACTGTGATCGCATCAGCCAAAGTCGTCGCTTTCATACCCATTTCTCCGCTTTCCTTGATATGCCAAATATTCTACCTTGTTTGCTCCACACTCGCGATCACTTTCCCAATCTCTTTTGGGGTTGCGCCCGTGGCAAGCATAGCACGCATCAGCAGTTCAATCGAAACTGAGCGATCCCCAACTTCAGCTTTGGCAATACGCGGCTGGCTTGATTTTATTTTCCCCGCTAATTCAGCCTGGGTCATCTGCTTTTCTCGCCGCTTCCGCAAATCTTTACTGAGCGCCAATTTAATTTCCACCAGAGCAGCTTCTTCCTCCGTTAATCCAAGGAATTCAGCTACTGTCCCTATCTTCCATCCTTGGGCTTCTAACCGCTCACGTTTTTCCTCGTCCATTCTATACTCCTTACTTTTCACGGTCATATCGCCTCAACCGATTTTGACACGTTTGGATGATGTCTTCTGGTAGTTGCTGAGTAGTCTTCGAAAAAACTTCAATAACTACAATTGCATCTTCATCAATCCGGTAAATGATACGCCAGCTCTTGTTCTGATCTCGTACATGTAGTTCGTGACAACGTTGACCCAACGCAGGCATTGGTCTGGAATGAGGCATGCCTAAGTTCTCACCCTGTTGCAGCCTCCTAAGCAATAATCCAGCTCCCAACCTGGCCGTCTGAGTAAACGGCGGGGACTTGATCTCGCCATGACACCAAGCCAGAGGTTTATCCATTCATTAACTCAATTATATCATTTTTGATATAATATTGCTTTTTCAAATTCTTTGATCTTTGAACTATCTGAACACATTCTAACGCAGTCGCTCATCGAAATCCGATGCAGTTTATACATCACCAACCAATCCTTACATATCTTTCAATACCTCAAACGCCTCCCAAAAACACTGCTCCGGCGCCCGCAAAATGCCTGCCCCCACCATGCCCATGCCCGCATCCTTGTGGGCGATGCCGGTGTTGATCTGCGGCAGGATGCCGGTCTCCATCACTTTGCGCACGTCAATGCCCAACGGCGTGCCACGGAAATTCAACGCCGGTATGGTGAAATTTTCGTGTTCGCTGAAAGTGATTTCGTACATCTCCAGCGTGGTCTGGGTGGCTAATTGCGGGCTGCCGCCCACGAACTTGACGATTGCCGGCGCTGCCGCCATCGCCACCCCGCCATAGCCGGCAGTCTCGGTGATGGTGCTGTCGCCGATGTCCGGGTTGGCGTCGTTTTCGGTAAATTGCGGGAAATATAATCCCTGTACCTTGCCGGCCGGGGCGACGAACCAGCGCTCCGGCATGCTGGACAGGCGGACGCCAAAATCGGTACCGTTGCGCGCCATCACCGTCACAATCGTACTGGCTGGCACGCCTTCGGCTGGTTCCAAAATGGCTTTGCCAGCCGGCATACTCAAGTTGAGGAAAAAATGATCATTGCGATCAATGAACTCGATCACCCGCGCCAGCGTTTCGTTATCCTGGCTGGTGCGCGCCAGCGCCGGTCCAATCGCCCGCAAGAACAGCGAGGTAGCGGCGCGGTTGCGGTTGTGACATTCGTCGCCCATGTGCAGCGCCTGGGCGATCAGGCTGCGGATGTCAATCCCGTCCGGCAGCGTTGCCAGCGCCCGGTCGAGCGCCGGATAAAGCGTCGTCTCCATCCATTTCAAGCGCGCGTAAACTTCCGCCCCCATCCCGCCATAGCGCAGTACTTTGCCCAACCCCTCGTTTTGCGTGCAGTAGGCGCGATTTCCAAACGCCTTGTTCTCCAGGATAAAAACCGGCATGGAGGGCGAAACCACGCCCGCCATCGGTCCGACCGAGTGGTAATGGTGGCAGGGAGCGAATTCGATGCTGCCAGAGGCGGCCAACCTGGCTGCCTGCTCCTCATCCTGCGCCAGGCCTTCGTAAATCAACGCCCCCATCACTGCCCCGCGCTGCGGGCCGCACATGCGCTCCCAGGTGATCGGCGGGCCGGCGTGCAGGATCATCCGCGCGTGCATGCCCGGAATCGTCTCGCGAGCGATGCCCATCCCAACCAACACCGGGCGCCCCTGCTTGATCCGCCGGCACACTTCTTCATTGGCGGCTTCGATATCCAGGCCGGCGCGGGTCGTCCGCAGGCGCGGCACGCCCTCCGCCGGAGGCCGCCAGTCTACTTCCACTACCTGTACGCCCTGTTCGCGCAGCGACTGAGCCATACTGCTCAAGCCCACGTTCACCACATTGAGCGGTTTCCCAAACAAATCATTGATCTTTTTTTCTGCCATGATCTATTTCTCGCTACTTTCCGCTTGCTACTTACCGGTCGCCGACCGCCGCCCCGGCCCACCTGGCCGCTGCTGCGTTGCTCTCGCAAACGACTGCGCCAGCTTGCTCCAAGAGGTGAATTTGTCGGCTCAATTTCTGTGGGTCGTCGTCTGTGCCAGTCACCGAAGCCGCCACCGCCAATTCGCCTCCAGCCGCTTGTCGGAGGGCGCGCGCCTGCTGGATTGCCGGCGCAAGCTCCGCTGCCGGGTCGGGGTGCGCACCGTAGCCTAACACCACATCCAGCATGATCACTGCCGTCTCTGTATCCGTCGCCTCTTGCATCAGGCGACGGATACGCAGGTCGTTGTCTATCATCGGGTGCGGGCGACCAACGGTGAACTCTTCCTCGCCCAGGTCAATCGCGGTATGCCCCTGGCTATGCAGCGAATCGGGCAACTGGTTGACCGCTTCGAGCGGAGCATTCGACAAAACCGGCGTCTTGAGCCGATCGCGCCAGATCACCTGCGCTTCATAACACAACGTGCCGCCGGAAAACAGCCCTCGTAGATAGCGTTGTTCCGGCGCGAAACGCACTTTTGGCAAGACTTCCAAAACCTGCCCGGTCTGGGGTAGCTTAATCAGACTACTACCCGCCGCCTGCGCTCCAAGCCGCGCGGCTTCTTCCAGGGTATGCGCTGCTTGCACCGTTTTTCCCCATCTAGCCGCCAGCGAGTCTGGCGGCAAAAGTGTATCGCTGCCCAGGAAGCAGACCACGGTCGGTTTATCTGCCAGGGCAATTTGCTCCAGGATTTTGCGCGTCACCGCCGCCGAAGGCGGCTTGCTAACCACCACAATCCCGGCGGTATGCGGGTCCTCTTGCAAAGCCTTTAATCCTGCCAGCATCATTAGTCCGCCAACCGCTTCCTTGAGATCGCGCCCGCCGGTACCGATGCCCTGCGAAAGTCCGACGCCGTATTTTGCCAGCAGGCAGCTCACTTCCTGCAAACCGGTGCCGGCCGCCGCGACAATTCCCACCGGGCCTTGCGGGACGACATTGGCAAAACCCAACGCCACGCCGTTCAAGATCGCCGTGCCAGCTCCAGGCCCCATCATCAACAGGCCATGCTCAACTGCATACTGCTTGAGGGCAATTTCGTCTTCCAACGAGACATTGTCGCTAAATAGCAACACATGCAGGCCACGCAACAACGCGTCCCAGGCCTCGGCAGCCGCGTAACGGCCAGCGACCGAGATGACAGCCAGATTCGCCTCCGCATCTGCCTTGACCGCCCCATTCAACGTCTTAGGACGGAACTCGCCGCCCATGACAACGGTTTGCTTCGCCTGTAACAGCCTTTCCACTTCTTCCAGGATAACCGCCAATGCGTCCTCGGCTGCCTTGACCGCAATCACCAGGTCATTCGGCGAGGCCGCCTCCGCCTCCGGCGTGAGTAGACCGGCATTCTTCAACAAGCCTTTGTTTGCCTCGGTTGCCATCACCACTGAGGCGTCTTCAACTTGCGCCATCTGAGTCAATTCACGCGCGACCAACATTAAGCTGACCGAGTCGTGATATTCACTGCGTTTGATGAGTGTTTTGATTGCCAACTTGATCTCCTTCCACCCTCTCCCTTCAGGAGATAGGCAGCCCCGCAAGGGTCAGGGTCACTCCACCAGCCCGGCGTCTTGCATCAACAAATAAATCTTTTCCGGTGTGAAGGGCGGCGCGCCGGGGCGGAGGCCGATCGCATCGTAGATGGCGTTGGCGATTGCTGGCACCGTCGGCACCAAAGCGTGTTCACCGATGCCGCGCGCGCCCCACGGGCCATCATCCTGCGCTTCCTCGACGATGATCGCCTGGATATCTCTCGGCGCGTCGCTGCTGGTGGCAATGCGATAATCCACGAAGCTGGGGTTTTGCAGGACGCCTTCCTTGAGCTGCAAGCCTTCGAACAGGGCAGTGCTGATTCCCTGGACAAAGCCGCCCTCCATCTGCGCCCGCACCATCTCTGGATTGATCGCCTTGCCGACATCGAAGGCAGCCACCCCGCGAATTACCTCCACCCGCCCGGTATCCAGGTCTACTTCTATTTCTACTGCCTGGGCGCCAGTGGTGTAATGCACCACAGCGCGCGGCCCCTGTCCGGTCTCAGGGTGCAAACCGGTGACATAGGTGGGCATAAAATTCCCGCGCCCGACCACCGGGCCGCCCATCCAGCCCTGGTCATTAGGTTTGGAAATGCCGTAAACCACTATATCTTTGAGTGGGATCGATTCCTCGGATTTGTATGAAATCACGTTGCCATCCACAATATCCAGGTCGTCGGGATTCTCTTCCCAGGCCTCCGCTACCAGGTCAACGATCTGCTTACGGGCGTCGCGCGCTGCCGCTACCACGGCATTGCCCATACTCCAGGTCAGGCGGCTGGCGACGGTCTGCCATTCATACGGGCTGGTATCGGTGTCCACCGGCCCGACTACACGCACATCCTTGTATGGCACACCCAACGCAGCCGCCGCCATTTGCGCCGCCACAGTAAATGAACCTTGTCCGATCTCCTGCCCGCCTACCGCGACAGTCACCGTGCCGTCCTCGTTCAGGCGTACTTTGGCGCTCGACCCGGCGTTAGGCGGCATGGCTGGCGCCTTCCACATCATGGCGATGCCCTTGCCGCGCCGCTTATTCGGCGCGCTGGGCGGGTCCTTATGTCCCCAACCAATCCCCTCAGCGGCCTTTTCGATGCACTTCGCCAGCCCGGTAGGGTGCATGGTCATGCCGGTCACGATGGTATCGCCAGTGCGCACACAATTGAGCATCCGAAATTCCATGCTATCCATGCCGATCTTTTCCGCTAGCTCGCTGATGCACTGCTCTAAGCCGGCGTGCATCTCTGGCATGCCGAAGCCGCGCATCGGCCCGCCCACTGGATGATTGGTATAGACGCAATAGCTATCGGTGCTGACATTCGGCACATCATACGGCCCGCTGCTGCTATAGCCCGAGGCGCGGGTGATATTCACGCCATATTCGGTATAAGCCCCGCCATCCCAATAAAAGCGGTTCTCCATCGCCAGTAAGCGACCATCCTTATCGCAGCCCATCTTGAAATGCGCTGTCAATCCCTGGCGCACAAAGGCCGTATAGAATTCTTCCTCCCGCGTCAGGCGCAGCTTCACCGCCCGCCCAGGCGCTTTGCTGGCAATCGCCACCGCCAGCGCTTCCATGCTCAAGCCCGCTTTGCAGCCAAAACCGCCGCCTACATAAGGAGCGATCACCTGCACGTCTGCCGGGGAAATGCCCATCGCGGTTGCAATCAGGCTGCGCTGGGCAAATGGCGACTGGCTGCTGCCCCACAGGGTTACTTTGCCATTCACATCCACCTTTGCTATCGCCACATGCGGCTCGATCGGCACATGTTGGATATGCGGGATGTGATACGCGCGTTCCACGATCGCCGCACAATCTTTCCAGGCGGCAGCGGCATCGCCTTTGCGGATCTTAAAATGATTAGAAATATTCGTCCCTGGCTCTGGAAAAATAAAATTCATCACCACGTACTTGCCTAACTCCGGGTGCAACAGCGGCGCAGCCGACGATGCGCCAAATTCAGGATCAAATACACCCGGCAGCAACTCATATTCCACATCAATCAGCGCAACCGCTTGCTCAGCAATCTCTTCGCTGACCGCCGCCACGCCCGCCAGCGGGTCGCCGACATAACGCGCCCGCTCGCGGCAGAAAATATGCCGGTCTTGCAAATATAATCCGGTAAAACCAGGGAAATCTTCGCCTGTTACAATCGCCTTGACGCCAGGCAAGGCGCGCGCTTTGGATACATCAATCCGCTTAATCAGCGCGTGCGGGTGCGGACTACGCTTGATACGCGCATATAACATGCCCGGTCCAAATTGAATATCGTCGGCGAATACCGCCGCGCCGGTGACCTTTTCGCGCGCATCCACGCGCTCTACGCTCTCGCCGATCGGATGAGGGGTAGTCTTTTTGCTATTCATCAGTCTGCTCTCCTTAGCAATGGGCGGTGTTCTTTACCGCCGATTACCGCCATTCAGCGGGCGCTAACCGCCGGACGCCTGCAACTGGCGCTCGCTGGCTTGTTGCACTGCTTCAATGATGCGCAAATAGCCGGTGCAGCGGCACAGGTTGCCCACCAGCGCCTCGCGGATTTCGGCTTCGCTGGGATCTGGTTTGCGGTTGAGCAAGGCACGCGCCGAGATCAGAATGCCCGGGGTGCAAAAACCACATTGCACGCCGTTTTGATTGATAATTGTCTCCTGAATTGGGTCCAGCACGCCGTCTTTCGCTAACCCTTCTACAGTTATTATCTCGGCTCCGTCACATTCCGCCGCCAATACCATGCAACTGTTGACCGGCTCGCCGTTCAGCATCACGGTGCATGCCCCGCATTCGCCAGCCATGCAGCCATTTTTCACGCCGGTCAGCGCCAGTTTTTCGCGCAACATCTGCAACAGTGTCAGGTTGGAAGGCACGTCCACTTGCTCTGCAAAGCCATTGATTGTGATGGTTATTCGATGGGTTATCATAATAGCCCTTCCCAGATCTTATCCAACCCCTTACGCGTCAGGTTGCGCGCCATCGCTTTACGATAGCGTGCGCTGCCGCGTACATCGTCAATCGGCGTGCAATCCGCCGCTGCCAGCCGCGCCGCCTCGGCAAAAACCTGCGCGTCGGGCGCATGTTCAGCCAGGTAAGCCTCCGCGCTCGCAGCCCTGAGCGGCGTCGGCGCGACAGAAGCCAACGCGATGCGGAAAAAGTAGCCAGAGCGCGCCTGCGCTGAGGGATAACCCCACACCGTCGCCCCCACAATGGACAGGTCGCTTAATTTATTGCGCCCCAACTTCAGGTATGTTCCAACGCTGCCTGCGGGTAATACGGGCAGGTGGAGCGCGGTGACAATATCGCCGGTCTTCAACGCAGTTTTACCGGGGCCTTTGAAAAATGTCGCCAAAGGCTCTTGACGCAGCCCAACGGGACGCCCAACGGGACGCCCAACGGGACGCCCATCGGGACGCCCATCCACGCCGTAGACATCCAACACGCCGCCCAATACCAGGCAGGCGCCGATGCTATCGCCGGCTGGCGATGCGTTGCAAATATTCCCGACGATCGTGGCGCGATTTCGTAACTGGTAACCCGCGACCGAGCGGCAGGCCTCGGCCAATAAAGGGTAATGCTCCTGCACCACAGGCGCGGCGATCACCCGGTTCATATTGACGCCAGCCCCAATGGTCAAGCCCTTTTGTGGATCGAAGCTGATTTCGTCTGTCCCAGTCAATCTTTTTACATCAATAAGATATTTCGGTTTGATAAAACCATCCCGCATACGGACGAAAACGTCCGTTCCTCCCAGGAACGGACGCGCTTCATCGGGATACCGCGCCAACCATTGGCAGGCCTCGTCGAGAGTGGCTGGACGGATATAATCAAATTCAGGGAGAGCCGGATGAGCATCAAGAGTCATTGCATCGCCTCGCGGAAATATAATCCATCCCAGGGAATGTGGATATTCCCAGAATAACAGAGGAACGTTGGAACGTCCAGACGTCTGGACGTTCCAACGTTCGGGGCCGAACCCGCCAACCCGCGAGCGGACTGGCGAGGATAAACTACAGGTTGATATTTTCGCGATCTTCCACGCCAAACATCTTAGGCGGTAAGATCAGGAAGATCAGGTTGACCAGAATACCCAGAATTGCTGCAAACACAATCGCCGGGATACCATTCGGGAAGATGACTGGAATCGGGAATGGGAACAGGCCGTCTTTCAAGCCCAGATTGCCGCCGATGCCGGTCACCAGGATGATCGCGCCGACTGCCAGTTGGCGCGGCTCGAACAGATTAACCTTCTCAGACTGGATCAGCGCAATACCTTGCATGCCGATGACGCCGAACAGGTAAATTGAAAGACCGCCGGTGACTGCCGTTGGCAGGGTGTTGACCAGCGCCGCCAGTTTACCAATCCAACCCAACAGAAAAGCCATCGCGCCTGCCGTCATCAAGACCGGGATAGAATAGCAACGCGTAATCGCCATCAGGCTGTTATTCTCACCATAGTTGGTGCCGGCGCAGCCACCCAACAGACCCACAATCACGTCATCCGCGCCATCCGACACCAGGTTCAGACCGATCAAACGCTTGATCTCCAACGGGGCGCGCCCCAATTCCTTGGCAAGCTGGTCTATATACAGGCTCATCTGGTACAAGTGAGCGGTGCTTTCTGGAATGGTGGCGATAGCGATCAAAGCGATGCTGGTCACTGCCGCCCAGGCATTCGGGTTAGCAAAATCCGGGAAGGTGATGTTTGGCACGCGCAGCCAGGCTGCCTGACCGATGATCTCAAACTTGACCAGACCAAACGGTATCGCGACCAGCCAGCCAATGATCGCGCCAAACAGGATCGGTAACATACCGATTAAACCTTTACCCTGCAGGTAAACCGAGAAGATGATGGTGACGATCAGGGTGATCAGCGCCACCAACCAGTTGGCGCTGGCCATGCCCAGGGCGGCGCCAGCCAGCGCGATACCGATCACAATCGCCACGCTGCCAGTGACGATCGGCGGTAATACTTTATCCAGGTTTTCCTTGCCGATGCGCATGATCAACAAGCCGACCAGGATTTCGACGACTGCCGTCCCCAAAATGCCAACCTGGACGAGGCGCACTCCCTCCGGACAATAGAAGGTGTTGGGATCGCTAAAGCAGTCCTTGGCATACAAACTCATCGTGGTCACAACCACTGTGATATAGCTGAAGCTCGATCCATAATAGAGAGGAATGCGGCGTCCAGAGACGAGCAGGGCGACGATCGTGCCGATGCCGCTCGCCATCAGCGTCACCCCCACATCAAATTTAGTCAGGATAGCGACCAGTACCGTGGCTGGGAACATCGTCAGCACTTGCTGGAATCCCAGGCTGAGCATAGCGCCCCAGGGCGGGACATCGGGGGGCAAATAGCCCGCCAATTTCTTATTAACAGTTGTAGACATTTTTCTCACCTTTTGCGTTCATAATCTTGGATATCAGATACTTGACATACGGGTGGGAATGAACTGGCTTATCGTCTGGCGCGCTCCACCTCCTTCTGGCCTCTGCGGATGCCTGGCGCAGTCATTTCAATTCTGTCTGATCCCCAGGCGCGCAAACTGGCTGGCTTGCCGCCAACCAGTAAATCACATCTCGTCCATTCACGCTCAAAAGGACTGAAGAATGACCACGCCAAAAAGCCGGCTGTCAGAAAATTCTGGGGGGTCGAGGTGATCTTCATCAGGCTAAACAGAATGCTATTCCTCGCAGGCCTGGCAAAAAAACGGCGCGTCCCAGGCCGACCGCCTATAACGAAAAAAACACTCTCAAGCTGATAAAGTTACGCAGAGCAACCGATAGGAGGTTAACAATTTCTTCACCCAATTATACCAGCGATATAATCAATCACGATCAAAGGAATGGATAAAATGTCGCTCGCCAGGCTTTCGATTACCGGTTTAGGCGCAATCGCCGCCCAGGCGTTGGCGCAAGATCAAGCCGCCAGGGTTTGGGGAGTTACTTCGCGTGGGATTTTTATCCACCTTGCCGCTGATTGGGTGATTTTTTTGTCTTTCGAGCCATTCAGAGGCCCATTGACATTAAATATCCGCCCAAATCAAGCTGTTTTACAGAATTTAAAGCCAGGCCAGGCAATCCAGGTCAGTGACAGTAATTTACACTTCGATGCAGCCGGCGTCATAATTCAAACCAGCGGCCGCGCGCCCTGGTCCGTTCCAGAGCGCCCGCCCGTTTCCCCCATTGCCCTGGCCGGGCGCTTCGAGCGGCTCAAGCTGATCTCGCAACCCATCCTGGCCCTGGTGGACGATCCTCTGATCCAGCAGGTCTTCGCGGAAACGACTTCCCGGCCTGATCCGAATGGTTTACACATCTCAAATTCTTTTGAAAATAACCTCGGTCGAGGCGAAGGTCTGACGCCTGCCGGCGACGACCGCGCCCTGGGTTTCCTGTTGGCGCTCAACCGCTGGGGCGACCTGCTCTGCCCGCGCCTGGATAAAGTTGAGGTCAATCGGAGCTTGACCCAAGCCGCGCGCTGCAAAACCAATTCCCTCAGTGCAAATTTGATCGAATGCGCCGCGCGCGGTCAGGCGGACGAACGCCTGATATGGATGCTGGACAGCCTACTGACCGGTCAGCCAGACCCCACCGCCTGCGCCGGGCGCTTGCTCTCCTGGGGTCACACCTCCGGCCTCAATGCGCTTTTGGGTATAGCGCAGGCGATTACCATGCTGGTAAAATAAGACAGTGTCCAGTTTTCAGTGTCCAGTTTTCAGTATCCAGTATCCAGTGATCACTGATCAATATCTATAAAACTGAATACTGACGTCTGGTTACTGATAACTGATAACTGATTACTGGTTACTGGTTACTGATAACTGGTTACAGGAGCCCTCCATGCGTATAGATCCCGGTCTGGTTGTCATTGTCGGAGCAGTTTTGGCCTTCTACTTGCGCCTGATTATCTTACAACGCCAGCGCGCCAAACAAGCGGCCTACCAGCCCAAACCGTCTGGCAAAAAGAAGAAGCAGCCCCCTCAACCGCCGCCGATAGTTCGCTATTCGATCATTTCGGACAACAAACGCGATTGGATCATCGCCGGCGCGGGCATCCTGCTGGTGTTCCTGGGGATCATGCTAAACTTGAAAGTCATCCCCATCCCATTGGCGCAAACTTACTGGTATATTCCCGTCGCGCTGGGCATCGTCGCGTTCAGTTGGGGGTTTAAGTGAACATGTCCGCAAAATCCACGCCTGCCCCAATCATTTGTCCAGCCTGCGGTCAATCCGACCAGGTTGAGAAAGTCTCGACCATCTATCTGTCTGGCATCGCCGATAAACGTTCTCCAGAGATCAAACGGGCTTCCCACATCCCGGCTCACAAATTGCGCTTGCTCAGCCGGGCGTTCGCGCCGCCTTCTTCAGGCAAATCTTCGCCCGTCCGTCCGATCCACCCCGATATAGTCGTGATCGCCTTCAGTTGCGTGGCGCCGATCTTCCTTTATGGCATCCTGAAACAACAACCGGCAATGATCGTTCCCACCTTGTTGGTGATGGCTGTTTTATATGGGGTCTTTTTTTATCAGCGCCGCGCAATCATTGCCAAATTTGAAATCCAACAAGAAAACCAGAAGCGCGAGCAAGCGCGCGTTGAGCGCGGCCTCCAAACCTGGATGAAACTATACTATTGCGACCGGGATGAGGGAGTATTCCTGCCTGGCACGGATAAACTGGTCGCGCTGGATCAATATAGCCTGACGCACCCATCTATGCTATAATATTAAAGATGGTCATTATGACTAATAAAAGGATATTTGTAACTGCTCAGGCATAAAAAGCCTGAATTGAATGAAGTTTACCATTGTCAAAAACATAAAAGCCAAGCAAAATATAGGTTATGGAACCACTGCGACTACCGAGCGAAGCCGAGATACGAGCA
>Ga0172371_10005708_pt1 | contig 18382 bp, 13 predicted proteins | sample Lak12m_FD_114543 | JGI IMG/M metagenome (GOLD analysis project Ga0172371, IMG submission 114543) | Freshwater microbial communities from Kabuno Bay, South-Kivu, Congo - kab_022012_12m | ecosystem: Environmental > Aquatic > Freshwater > Lake | place: Democratic Republic of the Congo: South-Kivu...
CTAATAAAGCAATGCCGGCAGAAAGGATCATCAAATCCCGAATCCAAAATATCTTAATCAGGACTGCAAAGACAACCCCTATTATTATACCTGCTATTATATGTTTTATCTTGTCGTTCATTTCCGTTTCGTCAAACACCGACTATCATAATTTTCTCCAATTCTGTGGATAAACAATAGGAGAACCTTAATCCTTTATAAGATTCATCATGTAACTTTGCCCAATCTTCACTAAATAATTCTACTACAATAGCATATTTGTCCATTATAGATCCTTTATCGATAAGTTCTTCTACAATCTTTTTAGGATCTTTAGGTTTTAATATGTTAATACTTTCCTTTACTAGTTTCATATCTGTCCATTTTGTTTCATATAAATCATATCGCCAATCATATCTTCAAATTTCCAATCACCCATATATCTTCGAATGTCATCTGCAAATGCTTCCCAATCTTCACCCCAAAGCTCTTCTATCAATGAATATTTTTGCATTAAATCTAATTTACGAATAGATTCTCTCATTTCATCTTCAGTTTTTGGAAGAAGAAGTTCCTCAACATTTTCTCTTATTTCTTCTTGAGATTTTGGTTTTAAAACTTCACCAATACCCTCAGACAAATATCCAGGAACTAATTTACTTAATGCTAAATCAATACTTTCCTCGGATAATGAAGACAACATCATTTCAACTAAATCCATTGACCCCATTTTTTTCATTAAATCTTCTTTTGAAAATACTAAATTATCATCATTGTCAGCAAATGGAGATTCATCAAAAGCACTTTGATTATAGAGATCTGTTAAGAACGTCCAAATTCCTGTTTCACTTAATGTTTCATCTAAAAATTCAAGAAAATCATCATAAGATCCATAAAAATGGGACATACCAGTTTCAAAAAGCAATTTCTCTTTTTGTTCAACATCCATTTTAGAAACTGCCCCTTTAATTTCTGACTTAGTTTTGGGCTGTAAAATATCTTCTATTGATTCTTTGACAAACATAAGGACAATATATTTTTATTATATATTATCTGTCCTTAATATCATAGTTATCATTGTCAATTCTTCTCTTGATCTTAAAACGATTGTAACGAAGATTTAATGTGAAGGTATTAAATTCGGCAGCAGTTGTAGCATATGAAATATCAAACTGGGACATGCCGATAGGAATTATTTTATCAAAAGAAAATGCAACTAATTCGAAACCATGATGATCCAAAAATGATACATACATTGGATCCCAAAATGGTTTTTTAACTTCATAAATTTGGATGAATAGTTCTATCTGTTCAAATAGAATCCAATATGTAATGAATCCCTCGGATAGCTTAAAAGTTAGCGTTAAATTTTTATCAAATAGTGGTTCAAGTTCCTTACCCGGACGATAAGCAATACGGAACTGCTGTTGTCCTTGTTCAACAGGATTTAATTCAATTGACGGAAAAGTAAGACTCTGTACAGAGGCATTTATAAAATCTTCCAAATTTTCATAAGGAAGTTTTAATCTCTTTACAACAGGAGTCCACTTCTGATGAATTTCTGGATAAAAGAAACTCTTCGGAAATCTAATTACAAATTGATTATTTAACGCGTTTAAAATCATAGTTGTCTAATTAAAAATTCAGCTAAATCATGTGCGTCAGCATCTTTAAAAAATCCCTTTTCAATAATACTCATATTTTGGTGAAATAATTTTTGTATTTCTCCCATAAAAAAATTAATGTTTTGTTTGTCTCTTTTAGGCATTCCTAATTTTAACATCCTAACATCTCTGCTGCATAGCTATTCATTTTTCTTTGTTGTTCTTGTCGCCATTTTAATTCTTCCCATTCGTCTTGTTGAACAGGGTTTAATTCCTTCGGCTTCAATATATCATCTATAGATTCAGCAACAAACATATTTATTGATTAGCTTTTAATGCAGCGTTTTCTTCTTGTAGAGATTTTACTTGTGTTTCAAGATCAGCAATTTTTGAGTTTAATCCATTGACATCATATATTTCTTGATATTGCAATACTGCCTGATCATAATCTCTATAGCTAAAGAAAAGTCCTTCATAGAAAATGTATTGTGTACCATCAGAATTCTTAATTATTATCGAATAACCATTGTTAGTTTGACTCAATAATTTTACAACTTGATCAGCCATTAATTTAAATTCCAATTGTCCTAATGATGTGTTCATATTTGTTGAATATGTTGGATTCACTTCGATTTTAGTTTTATCATCTAATGTGAATGACAAAGCATAATTATAAACTCCAGCTAAATCAACGTTTTCTCTTTGAATAGGATCTGTATTTTGATTTAATCTTTCAAATTTAAACATATAGGCAGAGTCACCATCCTTAAGGAATAATGGTCCCGTCCCTTGTGGGAGGACTTCGTTATTCATGTTTAGTACCACATTAGTTGTGTCATAAAAGACTTTAACATACTTAGTTTTTTGTGGTCCCGCACCTGAAACAATATTTGCAACTTCGCCTGGAATTTTATTGAACACTTTATAAGGAATATAGTTGTCAATATTTATCCTTGTAAATGTTCTTCCATATTTTTTAGGATCTGTAGATGAAAATGATGCCTTACGAATAATTTGAGAACCATCCATTCTGTTCATTAATCGACAAATGTATTCAATGTTGTATGAAGAAGCAATATCAGAGTTAATAATAATTGGTCTAAACTTATTAGGTGTCATAAAGTTACTCTCTTGAGTAAACTGAAGTCTTTGTGTCATTAATGTTGCTCCTGGAATATGTTCAGTTACTTGTATTTCATGAATTAATACCCATTTTGCCGCTTCTGCTCCATATTCTTCTGCAAATTCTTGATAATTATCATTTGGATTATTTGAAGTGAATAAAGGAATTCTGCCACTCTCAATATCACCCATATATTCTCCAATTATTGTATTATTCCATGTAGCATAATATTCAATATAATCTCCTGCTGTTGACTCTGCAATGAAACAGTTAAAAAGCTCTGCATTTGATTGAACAGGAAGTTGTAATTGAATCTTTTCAGAAATTACATACTGATAATTATCAATTTCAGGAATAGTACTATATTGGATATAAACATCTGATAATGTGTTTATTTTCAAAATTTCTTCAATTCCAGGAGAGGAAGCCCCTCCTAAACTTTGAACACATGGAATCCTAAATTCAACATATTTATCATAAAATCTATTTCCTAAATATAATGGTTCTACTGCAAATTTTATTACATCATTTCCTCTTATTTGTTTTATCCACGTAAAATTAGATAAAGTAGTGTCAACTAACTTGGCATTAGCAACCTGTAGTAATGATGCAGTTCCAGATAAATCTCCCGATACATTAGAAATGTTCGCTCTTGACCCAAAAGGAACACCATCAATACTCGTTAGAAATAATGTATTATCACTTGAAGATAATGCTACACCAACTAATGCAAAGCTTGTAGTCCAAGAAGAAACAAATGATTCAGCCGTTTGTGTCAATCCAGATGGATCATATGTAGCTAACGCTGTAAATCCATTACATGAAATGTCTGCAGTTCCTGAAGTTCCAGATAAAGTTATGCTATCTATTTCAGGAACTGATCTATCTGCTTTTATTTGAAGTAAAAATCCTGCAATATCATCAAAATTATATCCTGAAACAATATGTAATTTAACTGTATCATGTCGATATAGAGATTGTGAAATTAATTCTGACGAATCGAATACTTGATAATAACTCGATATATCTGACGGATTCACATACCATTGAGATTTATTAGATGACATTGCTATAGATTGAAGAGACAACATATTGTTTGTTGTACCCAACCCGTTTAATGTAAAATATTGTCTTTCTCCAAATCTGGTTTCAGCTAAACAAGGGTTTTCACAACTGATTAAATCAGACGGATTTTTATTGAATTCATACTCTAAAAGTAAGAAGTCATTAAGCTGTACATATTTGGAAATATTTGTAGCCATAATCAATTAATTTTTTAATTCAAATGTAAGTTCAAATTCTTCAAAAATTTGTCCCTCATCATATTCATCAAATGAAATAAAACTTTCGTTAGCTTTATCTTTTTTCTTTTTAACTTTATCCTTAGAATCTTTCCATAATCCTGTGAGATCATTTAGAAATATTCCTCCTTTAGACAATATTTTATGTATGACTCTCAAAACGAAAAGTATAATAGCAATTTTCAAGAAGAGCATACCACCCCAGTGCCATTCATTTTCAGCTCCTCTAAAAACTTTATCCATGAAATCAGCCTTTACAACATATGTATTCTGTATAAACCCCCAAACTCCAGCAACCAAAGAAGCAATAGTTCCAACATTTAATATTTGTTGCATTCTTTTTGCTTTCTTTCTACTAACTAGAGATGAACCGGCAGTTTTAAGAACTTCATTTGCACCGTTAAGAACTTTATCTGCAATTTTCTTTCTTTTTTGTTTTCCTTGATCAGTGTCCCATTCTTCTTCAGAAACTCCAAGTTCTTGTTGAACTTTCCTTAATAAATCCTTCAATTCTTTTTCACATTGACGAAGTTGTTCTTGTCTATTAAGATCAAGATCATCATCTCCTGATAATGAGGATTGTTTTTCTTCTTTATCAAGATCATCATCTCCTGATAATGAGGATTGTTTTTCTTCTTTTTCGTCTTCGATATCAAATAAATCGTCAGTCATCGTTTTCTAATTATTTTACCATTGATAAATTGTATAACCAAATGAAGGGCCAACTACTATTGTAGGCTTTTGATGTATAAAATCATATGTTGGCATAATGCCTAAATTAACACTGAATCCTGTAAACCAATGAGGGCGTTTTGGAACATCAAGTAAAACTCCTTGCATGTTTGTAATACTAAATCCAGGATATTTACTATTGGCAAAAACTCTTAATCTTCCATTTTCCCATTTCTGACCCCATACTAATTCAATTTGTGTTGTTCTGGAAGTCATCTCTGTTCCTAAATGTTTAACATCAACATCTCCTAATTCAAAATTAGATCTAGTAACGGGCTCATCTGGCGTCATTGAAAATCTATTTTTTGCCCAAGTTAATCTAACCTTTGTTTGCCCTTTAAACAAATCATAATTTGTTGTATCTTTATCATAAATATAATTAAGAGTCCAAGGAACTAAATATGTTGAGTCATTTAATTTTATAGGTTCTTCTAATAAATCTTTAAGATGTGCTATATATTTTCTAAGATCAGTTGTATTTTGCTGTAATAGAATAACTATTTTGTTTAATGAGATAACCTTTCCCTTTTGTTTTTGCAACTCATCATAAAGATCTTTATTAAGTCTTTTTAATTCTTTTTCTGAAGCTATAAATCCATCAATTGTAAATTGAAGTTCTCCGGTTTTAAGTCTTTCTTTCTTCAAAGTGTCTGTTAGAGCAGAAGTATTTTGTTCACTACGATCTAACGCTTCTCTTAATTCTATGTTTGTTTGACACATTGTAGCCATAACTATAACTAATACTATAGCAACAACATATCCAAAAAATTTTGAATTAATAAAGTCCCAAATTGCTTTTAAAATTTTCATAATTTCTTTTTAATGTGAATAAACAGCAAATATATCTTGAAATAAAACTCCATTTATACTTATATCAATATAACCACGAGGACTAGATATACTAATACAGTAAATAATTTGCTTTTAATAAAGCCCCATATTTTTGTCCAATCCATTTTTTTAGTTTCTTCTGGCATATTATTTTTATTTTAAATTTTATATTGAGCAAGGACAACTAGTCGAGTCACTGCTTGGAGATATTGTTACAGTTATAGGATCTCCGCTTGTAACAGATACATCTTGCACATTCATTTGAACGCCAATATTTATACTACTTGTTTCTGTAGGATCAGGAACTACACATTCTGAGTACATTTCGTATGTTATAGAATCAGATGTAGTTAATCCATGTAACCACCAAGTATTATTATTAGCATAATATTGATTTGAAGGATATATCATATTATTAATTGTACCCGAGAACGTTATAACTGGAGTTCCATTTTTACGAACTATTAATGAATACGTTACATCTCCATAGTCTGCCATTCCCCAATAGTGGTTACTTGTGTATCCGTATATTTGCATAGAAAATACGTTTGATGGAGGCATGCCTGTTATATTTATGCTTCCTTCAACATCTTCTCTCCAATCCTGCAAATATGGACCAGTATTATCACAATTTTCATATGTTTGATTTACAGCTACACTTACTGGAACAATTCCACCTTTTTGTGATATAGGAACAATTTGACTAGCTCCTCCGTATACAGTTACTTTCATTGACGCGCCTCTATCTGTTCCTGTATTTTCAGTAAAGCCAAAGCGTATTGATCCGTCATAAGTTATTGGATCATAATATGTACTTACATTAGTAATCCATGACGCAGATCCAAATGATACGTCCCAAGAAGCATTTGCAATTACATTAAATCCTGATGGATCACTTAAATAATGCGCAATAGACGGTTCATTATTTAATGTAGTAGGTACAACACTAACTGTTCCCGCAAATAAATTCTTCGTATCTGAATTTCGAATCCATCCATTTTTATACACTTTCATATAAAAAGAATATGCTCCCATTGAAGGACAAGTAATTTTTACAGAACCTGAAGCTGGCACATTTGGAAATATTAAAGGTCTTAAAGATGCATCACTTATCGAAAAAGTTTTTCCTGTATATGAACCAAGATTTTGATAAAAATATAAATCTCCATTTACTCCTGTGTCACCACTGACAAAATCACTTAAAACCCAACTTACAGATGCATTTGTAGTTCCTAATACTCCGACAAAAGTACTTGGATTAGCATCGAAATTAGGATCAAATAATGAATTTGCTGCTATTTCATAATTTGTTAATATTGCTCCAACACAAGTATCTTGTGTGAAAGTGTTTTTGCCTAATTCTTTTTTCTGACGTAATAATGAAACATCAAAAATCAAATTTGTATTTCTTAAATATCCTATGTTATCTAGATTACCAATATGAAAAGATTTTTCAGCTTCGTTATAAACTATAGCTAATGCTTTATTGTTTTCAATATTTGGGATCCCTCCCAATTCTGGAGGTATGGCAGATGAGTAAACAGTAAAGGCATTGTATTTTGCCACCGGGTCAGATTTAATATTTGTATATTCAATTCTTGCAAAATTTTTCGGCAAAATATCATAAATATTTTCTGGAACAGCTGTATAATCTATGGTCCCTGAAAGTGTATAAACGTTATCAATAATGAATTTTGGAGATGAATTGCTATTAAAATATCTTTCAAATCCATTGCTAGTGTCCTTACCTAGAGGAACAAAAAATCCTCCCATATTTAAACTGGCAAATTTATATTGATAAGTATCCGTTTCCGCATTTATTTCATATGCTAAACCATCGCTATCAAAAAATAAATCACCTGTAACATAAACACGCGAATCAGGTAAGGGTTCATCTGCAGGCCAAAGAGTTAAATTGTTTGCTATTTTATTATTGATGATTGTAGTTTGTGTGTTTGGATTTAAGCTTGTAAAATACATAGCAAGGCCTTGCTGACCATCTTCTCCACGGTCTCCTTTTGTACCATATCCAGGTTTACCTGGTGCGTATTTGAATTTTTCGCTCATATTTACTTTATTTATATATTTTATTTATAAAAACATATCATTTATTATGGAAAATGTGATGGATGTGAAGTATTTGTAGATCCTGCTCCGCGAACAGTAGAACAACTATTGTAAGCATTAAGATATTTTTTCCAATAATAATATCGGTTTGTTCCTATTTGAACATTTCCAGTTCCTGAAATTTTTGAAATACTAGAAATATATGCGTATCCCATAGATTGTACCCATTTGTCACTTTCATAATCGCAAGAAGGTCCCTGTACAATTGCATGATCATATGATCCTTCTCTCCAGTAACTTTTAATATAAACACTGGTATCAATTGAAGGAGATATAGTAAAAGTATTAGTTACTAAATTATACCCTGTTTGATTTGGATCAAACCTAGGATCTCTTCCACTATTTTGTGAAGAAATATTTGCTTCCGCAACATTTGTTTGCTTCGTCCAAATACCCCCACTTTTTCTCCATGTTTCAACCCATATATGAACTCTACGACCAGTAGTTAATCCCCCAGCAGCAGCTCCCCACGCGCCCATTTGAATGGTTACAGACGCAGATACATCAATAGTTGCGGACGGAGAACTAGTAAATACCAATTTTCCATATGAGTCAAAAGCAACATAAACTTGTAAAGGATCTTGATTAACTGTTATTATTTGTGGTGATGCTTCTGAATAAACATTAATATAACCTGTTCTGGATGTAGTACCTGCAAGTTGAACCAAACTAACATCAAATGTGAATTGCCCTGGTCCAGGTCCTGATCCACCAGAAACATCTATCCATGTATAGCTTCCTTTGTTAGCATTCCACCCGGTAAATGAATCTGTTGAAATGTCGACACCATAAGGAGTAAATTCTCCTAAATAATTAGCATTTAATATTTTTGATACTGGATCCAAAATTTCCATAGTTGCAGGAGATCCTGTTTCTACAGTTTCTATTTTTAAAGATTGACGTTCCCATCCACCCTTTTTAAGAATCATATAATATTCATAGGTAGTTCCGATACTCAAATCATTTATAATTATATAACCAGAAGGATCAACATCATGAATAATTAAAGGTTTAAATATAGAAGCATTAATAGTCCATGTTCCACTTGCTGCCTGTTTTTTATTAAAAACAATGGTGCCTTTAATGGATGGATCATAATATCCTGGAGTAAAATCTTCAAGATTCCATATTAAATGAGCATATTCTCCTAATGGTTGAAGAATAAATGAGGCAGGATGATCTTCAAATATTGGATCAAACAAAATATTTGTAGCTCTTTCAGCATTTGTTATTATGGTTCCACTTGCAGTATTTGATTTAAATCGATTTGAATCTTGACGATTAACTAATAACAATGAAACATCTAGAGTTAAATTTGTATCTCTAAGATTTCCGCTTTCAAGATTTCCAATTCTAAACCCATCACCATCTTTAACAATAGCAAGGGCTTTATGTTCGTCAATATCAGCTTGTTCGGCACATGAATATAGTGTAAAAGCAGATACGTCTGTGAATTCTATTCTCATAAAATCTTCTATATTAACTCCATAAATATTTCCTGGAACTAAATAACTTGATTTTGAAGAAAAATTATTGTCTATTAAATAGTTAGTTGAAGCACTATGAATATTTGAATATCTTTCAAACCCCATGATAGTATCATAAATAGGAGGGATATGAGATTCAAAAAATTCCGATTTTGATAATGCAGTTCCTGTGTCTGTAACATCTTCAGATGCATCAATTTGATAAATATAACCTCTTGAACTTACAAATAAATCCCCAGATTGATATACTCTTTCTCCAGGAAGCTTTACACCAGGAGTTGATGACCACATAACATAATCATTACGTATGCAATCTTTGATGCGTAATAAGTCAAATACAGGGTCAAAGTCAGTGAAATATAATGCAAGACCTTGAATGCCCGCAGATCCATCTCCCCCTTTAGCTCCGTATCCTAATAATCCCGGCGAATATTGAAATTTCATAATTCTTATTTTTCAGTTAAAGTAAATGATACAAAATATGAGAAACTTCCTGTTTTAGGAATAACTATCTTATAAATGTATTCATCATTTTCGTAAACTAATTGCCCATTAAAATTCTGTTTATTATCATTTGTAAATCCAGCTCCTAATGTATAGTACAATACTTTAGTTTCGTATGGTTTATAATAGAAATTCACAAGTATTTTCGGTTGACTAATGTTGTAATAAGTTAGAACTGTATTTTTTACATAACCATCAATTATGTTATCTGTGTTTGAAAATTCAGACCAGTTCGATAAGAATGTATTATTTGTTTTGAACATTGAAAGTAATGCTCTTGTTAAGTTATAAGAAAATACATATTCTGTTGAACTTTCAGTATAAGTCACTAATGTAATATCCCAATTTTGTAATGTTATCTGATTTGGAAACTTAGGTAATTTAGATCCAAAGAATGCTGGAAGTTCATTAAATGCTTCATAACCATCAACATCAGTTACTGATGTACCACTCCATAGTTTAAAGTAACTAGCATCCCATAAAGCTCTGAAAACATTAAAATCAGATACATAGGAAATAGCATTTCCTGCACTAACATCTGCTTGTGTAACTTCTTCAACAACTTTATTATACCATAATTGAGGAATATTATTATAAGAACGTAAATTTGTATTACTGAATGTAAAATCACGATCGACAACATTTACAAAATCTGCATTTTCATCCGATTTAAATTCAAGAATATTATTAAAGCTTGGTTTAAACCATCCGTTATATGTTGTCATTCCCATATATAATCTTGGTGGATTTATTTTTATAGTTATAGGATTTATATTTGAACCAAAATCAAAACTATTATAAACTTCATCGCCTCTTAATATGTAATACATGACGTAATTGTATGAAGTTGATAATAAGAATTTTAAGGTAGCAATATTTGTTGTGTTATTCACATACCAGTTTTTGTTGTTGTTATAATTATATCCATAGTTTAGAACATAATTTCCATAGGTATTTGAATTTTGGAAATAATTATAATCGACATATTGTGAGAAAGTCTGATAATTTTTATATGCATCCACATTAAATGTTAACCCAGACAAAGTGTTATTTCCAAAGGCATTCCATGCAGAATTAAATAATCCTTTATTCAATTGAGCGTATGGCTGAACAATTCCATTATTATATGATACTGCAACATCATAGTATCTTTCAACCCCTTTATTAATTGTAGAGTTGTTTACTATGAATGGTGTTTTTACAAAACAATATGATGATGGTTCAATAGTTGTGCCAGTAATGAATCCTAAATCTGAAGGATCTAATAAAGATTTTCCTGGTAAAAATGTAGAGTAACGAATATTGTAATTAAGTTCGTCATTACCCTGATACCAAATCATCAAGATTGTTCGTGTATTTTCATTTATAATAACTTCAATAGGACGTTTATTATCTTTGTTTCTTGAAGGTGTTGAAATGAATGAAAATCTGTATCGATCATATGATTTTATGTCCAAAGTATTTTTGGCCGCATTTTCAACTTTGATTGATAAATTCAATCCCATGAAAATAACGTCTATAGTATTTTTATATTGATTGTAGTAAACAATGGAAGATCTTATTTTTGTTGCATCTACGTTATAATTAGAGTAAACAAGTTTTGAAAAATAATCATCATAAGGATATTTGAACATTAATTCCTTAAATGTATAGTAATCAGTTCCGTCGTAAACTATATCATTGATATCATAAAACACATAATCCTGCCAAGTTCTTCCACATGGTGTTAAATACTTAAACACAGGATAAGAAATTTCTTGAGTGAAATTCTCATCATCTGGAATAAAGTTGGTGCTTACATCAAATATGCTATCATTCAAAATTAATCTAAACGGATTATTACGACAGTCATTTCCTAAACCATTCCATTTTGAAACTAATGGAATAGTTAACCCATAAGTTAATAATGTACTAGAATCATAATAATCAGCAATATTTTCTTCATTTCCTGCTGCTCCACTCTTATAGCTCTTATATGTATGTGTTCCATTAAGTACTCCATAAGTAATTATAGTGGATGTTGTTGCTTCAAAATAAATACTTGAATCAAATGTGTTCATCAATGACAATGAAGTGTATGGAGTTGTTATTCCATTCTGCGTCATATTTCCATCACCTGATTTAACAACATAAGATCCAGGTAACTCTAATGTATAATTAGATCCTGGATTAATAAATATGGAATATGTACTTAAGTCGCAATCTCTATTATATTTGTATTGACTTGTAAATCCTAAATTTTGACTATCATAAACCGTATAATCAATATCTTTAACTGGATTTATTCCCATTAAGGATAAATTTAACGGATAAATGTTGTACGCATTAAATTTAGATTTAACTAATTGCATTTCATATGCAGTCATAACTAATACTTTATTTGTCTCATGAAGGGGATCTTTGACGTATTGATATGAATTCATTGAAACATCAAAATGTAATATTCTTCGATACCATAAATCAGTTCCCTGATATAGAGTTGGTTCTTCAAATTTGTCTAACACGTTTTTAGAAGAATCAAAACTATAAAGGTTGTTTGTTTGGCGATCAATAAAATCGACAATAATATTTTGACGATTTCCGTAAATTTCAAAATCTATAGGACCATATAATGCACTAATATCCACTACTCCAAAGTCACTTGATGAAGGTGTGAATACTCCAAAGAAAGTAATATCTTCAGGCTTTGCAGCAGTATTGAATCCAGAACATGGATCTCCAAAATCATTTAATGTTGGTGCAGAAATTCTTTGGAATTTCCATCCGTCACTTGTGCATGCATCATCATTTAAAATAATTGAAACCCAATTATTTCCTCTTATTCCAGATCTAAAGTATGTTCCTTCATAATCTGCAAATCTATCAAATGCATCTTCTATTTGTTGAATCTGATATTGAATGTCGCCATTCATATCAAAGTATGTACGATAAATAGTTGGGTATTCTTCATTTTCAGAAGTTGTACAATATGGTTCACAATTCATCCCACTTGCATCAATACTGTAAACTTCCCATATTTTATTTTGTGATACATTGATAACTCTTAAATGTTCGCCTTGTTCAAGAGGGCTGTTAAGAGTTAAAGTAATAAATGGATTTATATTGGTCTTTTCAGCAGTAACGCTGAATAGATTTTTATAAGGTTTACTTACATAAGGATTTGACGCATTAGTTTCATTTATTTGGTCAACATTTAAAATTCTTTGTAATTGAACTTCATCATTTAATACAAATATTCTATTTCGATATTCATCAGTAATAGTTCCATATAATGGATCAAACACAATAGAGGAGTCCATGAACTCATTGCTGTCTTTTCCATCCAATGATATAATCTCAATAGGACCAGTTGATGAATCGGAATAATATGCAAGTTTATATAATACATTCTCAGTTAAGTAGAATCCAAAATATCTGTGCATTGTATAGAGACTAACATCTTCATCACTAAAGATATACTCAAGGTTTACAATATTAGGACATAATAATGTATTTCTTTCAAATCCCTGAGATACAAACGCATTTAAGTCTGTAAAATTATCAGACTTTTGATTGAAGAAATAAGTGGTTTCAGATCTTCCTGTAACAATTCCTTTATCAACAGCGATGCCATACCAAGTATTTGGATCGGATTCAGCTTTAATCAAATTTGGATTAGTTAATGATAAAAATACAGGAGCCTGAATTTTAACAACATCAGACATGTGTGTTGCTAAATATTTTCCTAAAGGTGCTTCAGGTTTTAAACTCCAACTTCTTATTAAATCACTATCTTCTAAATATTTAAATGCTAAATCATCTAAACTAGAACCTGTATATGTTGATGGATTATACACACCATCTAATCTAAAAACAGCAAAGTAATCTGGTAATTTGGAATTTATCCAAAGAGGTGCTAATAAACCATTATCTTCTGGATATAATTCATCAAGAATTAGTCTTGCACCATAATTATAGGTTAGATTATATTGATCTTTATAATCAGTTTTTGGAATTCCAATTTCTAATGTGTTTTCAACATCAACACGATAAAGTTCTCCTAATGGAAGTGTGGAAAAAACATTTCGAATATCTCCAGCTAAAGTGCTATTTCCTGACACAACTTGATGACGATATTTTTTATTTGAAAGAATATCAGAAACCTTAAATGTATCAAGATATAAACAATTGCTTGTGTCAACGACAAGCTTAATATTTCCTGTAAATTTTGGATTTGTGCGCATCAACATATATGATGCTTCATCATCGATTAAAAGATCCTCGTTTGTATAGGTATTGATAACACCTTCTTCAACAATAAAGGGTCTGTTTTTTATGGAAACATCTATAGTTTCTATTGGAACAGGAATAGGATCAAAAACATTAGTGTCATAAATATTGAACGTAAGATTAGCATCAAATGATGAATTTAAACTTGCAAAAATATGAAATGAAGCGACATCCGTTAATGATGTCAAAGTTAGTGCAAATCCTAAAGAAACTTCATATCTATTGATGTCTAATCCATTTACATAAAGAATACCTTCTCCGATATTACAAGAAGGACAAATCCACTGTTCTGTTTCATCGAAAATAAAATTTAAAAAGGCTTCCGGGTTCTTGGAAGTTAATATTGCAGTGTTATTAAATTGCTTCATATTATTATATCAGCAGTTATTATATCATAAAATTCATCATATATTGATGGATCCATATTTACCATTGCTTGTAATAATTGTTGTAGCGTTCCTGTTAAATGATCTCTAGTTCTTACAGCACCATTTGGTCTTGTTAGAGTAATGTAGGAATATTTTGTCAAATCACCCAATTGAGATTGTAAATCTGTAGTCTTTACAACTGTTATAACTCCAGCAATATCTTTAACCGCTAAATCATATGAAAGATTAATAGCTTGATGTTTGAAATATGTTCCTGATCCAGCTAATGGGTTTGGAATACTATCATTTAAGTGAGTATAAACCCCTGCTGAATTTAAAGTTTCATCTAGTTTTATTGCTGTTTCATCAGCTGCTGCATCCTCCAATATATTTACAACTTGATCTGATCCCTCAAGATTCGAAGGAAACTCAATTATAACTGTACTTGACCAATCTGATTTAAGAGGGTTTAATGGCCATCCGGCCTCAGAAATGGATCTAATTTTTAATTCAACTTTTTCTCCTTTAGTTATTGGAATATCTACTTGATTGATATTCACCTGTTCGCCATCAGCAATATCTTCTTCTTCCCATGAATATGTTCCAGTGCTAGCATCTAAAACTTTTTTCTTAATTTGAGACGAAACTATAGTCCAATCTGTAAATGTTCCTCTAACAATCTGTCCAGTACTTGGATCTGCATGTTCAAAGGTGTTTAGGGAGATCCCCGTGTTATCTAACTTTAGGTATCTATATGCTATTTCAAATTGAATTACTTGTTGTGGAGGTGTCCCCTTAGGATCTGGGATAGAAAAGAATCCTCTTATCCTATATTTAGGATCAGCCATTACTGCTGAATTCTCATATGCTATTGTAGCAAGTGATCTAACTAAAGATTGGTATTCTACAGTTTTCTTTGATAAATCGTTGATGTTTGCAGTTATCTTCGAGTTTAAGTCAGCTCTTTGAGCAACTTTACCAGTTAATTCAACTAATTGGGCTTTCTGTTGCGCAATAGTGGTTTTTAAACTATTGATGATTGTTTTTGTACTTTCAATTTGTGTTTGGGTATTCTTGATTGATTCAATATCAAGAGCAGCATTCATCTGAGTGTTTATTTGCTTAACTGCAAAATCACTAGCCGTAAATGTTGGAGCATCTGGTTTTACACCATAGAATGCTGGAATAAATTTCTCTTTAGTCTGTCCTTCAAGTTGTTTTCCAAAATCCGAAACTGTATTGAAATAATATGTGGCAAAATCAGTTGTACTGTCTACAAGAGTTAAATCATTTGTGTAGAAATTAACCGAAGTTCCCCAACTATCTGCAAGAACATTGAAATCATCATTAACCCCTTTGAAGAAAACTATATCACATTCATTATATCCTACAGGAACTTGAACTAATTTTTCTTCGAATGGAGTAGAGTATATGTAAAAATAATCATTGATGGTTGGTTTACCCATTCCTACAAGAGCAATGAGTTTTACTCTCTTCTCAGTAATTTCAATAGATTCAATTTTATAAATACTATCTCCGTATCTAAGTTGGTCTCCAATCTTTAACTCAACATTATTTACAACTGTAAAGTCTGTTGTCAATCCAAAATTAACAGTATCTAAATAGAACCACTCAGCATTGTCGATAACTCCTTTATTAAGAATCAAAAATTTTCCAGTATACTCAGTAGGTTTTAAAGGAAGTTCTTGAACTTGTTCGTCAAGCCAATATCTTTTTCCATTAATAGTCATTATGTTGATAACTTCTTCATACGTAAATTCTTCTCCTATGAAAGTATCTTTAAACCATTGTGTTTCTTCATCATTAAAGTTATCAAATATCACTCTTCTTACAACTACTCTGTCAGAACGATCATCGATCTTTCCTTTAAGGTCAAATTCAACATAAAGTTGAGGTTCCATCATAGATTCAAAAAACCAATTACTTCTAGCATTGAATTTTGTAGGAGCAGGAATTGTAGTTATAGGTACAGGAGATTTTGCAACCGGAACTGTAGTAACTTCTCTATAAGTTCCATCATTTAATAATACAACTCCTTGACCACTAACAAATACATCGACAGTATTGGAAATTCTATTTAATTGATTTAAAATATAGTGATATGAAGGGATGCTGTATGTATAAATGGAAGCATCTTCAGTTATTGGGTCATTGCCTGCCACTGCGACTACAACTGAATCGTTTTCAGTGGTTAACGAGTTATTTAACTCAACCATCGAATTAAGAGCGATATTGACATTGTTTGTAAGGTCAATAACTGATTGAGCAAATGAGTTAGTACTGTTTAACATATTTTATTTTTTATATTATTGATCCATCAGGTGTAAAAGTGTAAACATCAACATTGTTAAATGAAAGAACTAAATTACTTCCATCTAATGTAAATTTCCAAAGTCCTAAACCAAATGGGTTATTCTTTGGAGAACAGAGTCAAGCAACTCATGGAGTTGGTATGAAGGCACCAGTTATATCTTCTGGTTTTATAAAACTTATTTTTTTCATATATGATATTTTATTTTATACACATCCGCTAGCTTGCGAAGCTACATTAAATGAATATCCTGCATACTACGGACAACTAGCGTAAGTTACATAAGATGTAATATTTTCAATGGTTATTGATGCAACTTCATCATAGAACCAAGTATTCCCTTTACTCCACCCAGAAAGGGTTCCTGCAATATTAATTTTCCCTGTCGTTACAAAATTAACACCGGTTGATATTAATTTATTTTCTGTGCCATATATAGGGTCTGTACGAGTCATCCTGACATCCCCTGTTGCTTGTATAATCTGTTCTGTACTTCTTATTCCTTGTAATCCAAGATAAAACGAATATGAACTACCACCAAAGGTTAAATTAATACCGGAGGAATAGCTACACTTTGGAGTTGATGTAGTGTTTATTCTTGGATAAGTAACAGTCCATGCTCCATCAGGAACCCACCCTGTATTTGCACCACCTTGTATTTTTGGACTTTGACGTTCGTGAAACGACACATCAAAATATCCAGCGGATACAGAAGTTCCGAAATTAATTATTCTATTAGCTCCTGTCGAATCACAGAAAAACACATCACAATATCTGATACAATCTCCCGAAGATACGTTTACATCATCACAAGGAATTTGATTCCCGGAATACCCTGTATTCATTACCCACGAAACCTGCCTTGTGTGGCCGGTTAGAGGAGTATGTGAAACCATATTTACTCCAATTGGGTAAAATGATTGAACAGTACCTGATTCACTTGCCCGATCAGAAGATGAAGTATATATATTAACTCTTACGTGATAATGTGCAGGGCTTGTTCCAGTATCAATACCATTAGAAGAGAATGCCTGAAGATTTAATGTCTCCATAGCAATCTGTAATATAATATTTGCCGTAGATCCACCCGGACCCCAATACTGTGTCCCTATGTCCCACCAATGGGGTGCTACAGCTGAATGGTCATATCTTCTAAAATCGCCTAATTTGTAATTGGAGGTAGGTGGTATTAAGGTTATATTTTTAGACCCATCAACCCCAAGCGTTCCGGGAGAGTATCTGGAATACTTGTTAAGACCTGAAGCACCTACAAGTTCAGAAACAGCGTGTGAAGATGAGCCGATTTCTGAACCTACATTAGTGGTATTTATGTTTGTATCACCAAGAGCCATATTACTTTAATAATTTTAATTGTTTTACCTCTTTTCTTAATTCTTGCATTCCTTTTATAAGAATAGGTATAAGTTGAACATAATCAACTGCTTTATATTCGTCATAAATAGGATGTACTATTTCAGGAATAACCTTCTCAACTTCTTGAGCAATAATACCATAATTATCTCTATCGTCTTTTGCAGGATTAAGTTCTTTTGCTTTATCATTCCATTTGAACTTTTTAGGTTCAAGCTTTTTGATAATGTCTAGTGCAGAGAATTGTTTAATGTCTTTCTTAAGTCTTTCATCAGAAGAATAATAAGCAGTTACTTCACCTGTTGCCGTTACATTACCTGTTGCTAAAGTAGTTCCATCAAATGTTAAATTTGA
>Ga0172371_10005709_pt1 | contig 18380 bp, 11 predicted proteins | sample Lak12m_FD_114543 | JGI IMG/M metagenome (GOLD analysis project Ga0172371, IMG submission 114543) | Freshwater microbial communities from Kabuno Bay, South-Kivu, Congo - kab_022012_12m | ecosystem: Environmental > Aquatic > Freshwater > Lake | place: Democratic Republic of the Congo: South-Kivu...
GAAGCAGGGGAGCGAGGCCAGAAGTTCATCTTGATCCGGAAATTGAAATTGGAAAAAACGACGCAAGAATGAGTCAAGTGGAAGCAAGGCAGGAACTGGAAAAACTTTTACAAACACTAAAAAAACTGAAATTAGAATATCAGGAAATCGTAATGCTAAAATATGTGGAAGGAATGTCAGTTGGAGAAATAGCGGAAATTCTTGGCAAAACAAATTTGACAGTCCGCGTAACATTGCACCGCGCGAGCAAAAAATTAAAAGAATTATTGGTGGAGTATGGAACGCAGAATTAGAGAACAATTAAAGCAATTAAAAACCGAATACGGCAGGATAAATCCTGACCGAGCTTGGGTTGTTTCTAATCGCGAAAAAACGATGCGCCAGATTATTAACACAACATCATCGGAAACAACATTTGATTTTCATTTTATATATAACGTGTGCAAGGCATTGGTGCCAAAGCAGATTTATCCAGTGGTCAGGCCGATTGTGGCAATTGGATTGGTTATCGCGGTTGCCGCAAGCGGCTGGATCGCTTCTGCGAGCGCTTCAGCAGGTTGTTTACCTGGCGATGTGTGTTATGGAGTTAAAATCGCAGCAGAAAAAACACAAGCCGCGGTTGTGGCTGTTACAGGCACAAAAAAAGACAAAGCAAAACTGCATTTAGAATTTGCCTCTCGCAGAGCAAAGGAAGTTAAGAAGGTTGTTGAGACAAAGAAAACCGAAGCGCCAAAACAGGCAGCTGTCGCGATTCAAAAATTAGAAGAATCAATTAAAACAGTTAATGACACAATAAAAGAAGTTAAAGAAGAAAAACCATCAGATATTGTGGAAGTTAAAAATGAAGTTGAAAAAACCACGTCAGAAATCAAGCAAACACTAAAAGAAGCTGGCGCGCAAAACGCGAATGTTGATGTTACAGAAGCAAAGAAGGTTGTTAAAGACGCGAATCTAAATGCTGTGGCCGCGGTTGTGGAAACAAAAGAGGCCGGCAAAATTAACATGTCAGATAAAGACGCAAAGACAATGGTGGAAAAAGCGATTAATGACACAATGACAGAGAACAATGTTGTAAAAGACAGTGCAGTATCGACAACAGAACTTGTTAAACAAATTGAAGCCAAGCCAATCGCTGTAACTTCCACTCCAGCTCAGACAGACGCGACTTCAACAAACACAGCAGTCGTTACCTCGTCTTTATTAATGGTAACATCCACACCTAAAAAACCAATTATTGTACAGCCAAGCAATGGTTCAACCAGCACAACAAGCAATGTTCCTTCTACCGTGTTGGTTAAAACAGTGGTAGAAGACGCGACAAAACAAACAGAGGCAACGCAAAAAAATTTGGAAGCGGCGCAAGAATTGGTAAATAATAATCAGCTTTTGCAAGCAATTGAAAAAGTTAAATCAACAACAGAAACATCAGTTAAAACAGAACAAACAGTTCAAGAAGTTCAAAAAGCAGTGGAGGTGGTTGCGACAACAGTTACAACAACAGCGATAATTAAAAAATAATAGGAAAGTGTATAAAAACACAGCCACAACTGTGCGGCAGGGACTGCTTAGGCAAATTGTCTAAGCGCTCTGATGCCATACAGTTGTGGGCATCCCGACTTAGTCGGGAAAAACTTCTACCAAAGGCCGAGGCTCACAAGAGTCGGTAGATGTACTGTATTATATTGCTTATTCCTCCGACCCCTCCTCATCGGCGGGCGCGCGGGGAAATAAGTGTAAAATTAATTATGAAAAAATTATTCAAAAAAGCGTTTAGCGTGTCAGTCGTAGCATTGACCATTATGTGGAGCATGGGCTTAGCCGCCTTGGTTCCAACAGTGGTAAATGCTGTTGACTGTCCAACAGTAACTGCCGGCGCTGTGATTAAAGTCACTCCTCCAGCAGGTACTCCGAAAGCCCAATTGGCCGACTACAGCACTATGTGGTTTGTCACTTCTGATTTAAAGAAGGCGGCTTTCACAAACGGCGATGTCTTTAAGACATGGTATGACAACTACAAGCCAGCGAATCGCGTTGACTTGCCAAAGGGTTGCCAGGACAACTATGCTGATGCCGGATATGTTCATTTTTATCCAGGCACATTGGTGAAATCACCAGCAAGCGATCAGCTTTATGTTGTTGAATCAGGCAATAAGAAAACTCCAGTTACCACAGATGTTGCGAAAGCTGTCTATGGTGATACATATTCAGTAAAGAGCTACAATGATTTCTTCATGGCCGCTCTTACAACTGGAACAAAAGTTGAAACAGCAAAATTATTTGATGGCATGCTCGTCAAGAAAACTGGCGGGGATGTTTATCAGGTATCTGGCGGAAATTTAAAAAAAGTTGACGGCACATTGACAACAAGCGTTGCCAAGAATGTTGTTACAGCTTCTGCTACTTTGTTTGATGCTACTGAGAAATTGGACACAACAGTAACAGCCGCTTCAACATACGCCGACCCAGCCCAGTCAACTGGGACAGGAACTGGTACTGGAACAGGAACAACACAAACCGGTGGTGCTTTAACAGTCGCATTAGCAGCTGACACACCAGTTTCAGCGACCATTGCTGATGGAACCACATACAACAACATGGTAAAGGTTTCATTAACCGCAGGTAGTACAGCTGTTAAAGTAAAAGGTGTTACAGTATTGCGCACAGGTTTGTTTGCCAATGCAAACGTAACTGGCGTTTCTGTTTGGGATAAAGATGGTGCTCGCCATGGAGACGTGATGACATCATTCAATTCAGATAACACAGTTGTTATCGGTTTCGGCACAAACCCAATTTTGGTTGCTGCTGGAACAACAGAGACATTGACAGTCGCGTTTAACATTGGCAGCGACGCAAATTCAGGCACAGTTGGTGCAGCAGTAAAAGCATTGGATTCAGATGCGTCCAGTGTCACAGGCTCATTGCCAGTTAATGGCAACACAATGTCTGTGGCAGACGGAAGCGCTTCTGTTTCCGGTGTTACAGTTGCAGCTGTGGGCGTTGGTGGAAATTTCTTAACAACAGATTCTGCCAATGTGGAAATCGGTCAGACCAAAGAAATTGCTAAATTTAGATTTACAGAATCTTCTGGATATAATGATATTACTGTTAAGAAATTAACATTCTATTTAGAAGGCACACTGAAAGAAAAGGATTTAAAGAATTTCACGGTGGTTTCTCCAATTGGTGAAGTGCTTGGCACAACCGAGTGGATGTCAGATCGCTATGTTACAGTGAACTTAACAAAGCCATACACTGTAGCAAAAAGCCAGAATCGCACGTTGACACTAAAGGCAACCGTGAATGACGGTTCTGGAAATTATTTCAGAGTCCATTTACAGAATGACTATGATGTCATGGTTATGGACGCAGCTCTGGGATATTATGTGTTGCCTTCAGATGGTGCAGGTTCATGGGATGGCGTAAAGGATGTTTCTACTGGCTACTTCAAAATGAAGTCAGGCACTTTGACATTGGCAAAAGCAAATGATTCATTGTCAGGCAATATCTCTGCTGGCGCGACCGGCTTGGTGTTGGCCAAATTCAACGTTACAGCTGTTGGTGAGGATATGGAAATCCGCAAGATTGGCATTAAGATTGCCACTTCCACCAACGCTTTGATACTCAATGGTAATGTAATCTTAAGATCTGGCAATGACACGCTTTTGACTTTCAGCGGCGGTTATTCTGCTGATTTGTATGTCAATGGTAGTCAGAGGAGCTTGTCACAATATCTGTATGTTAAATCCGGTGAGACCAAGACATTAGAAGTGGTTGCTGATATTATGACAACAGCGGCCGCCAATGATACCTATAAAGTATATATTGGCAACTTCTATGCTAAGAGAATGTCCACATTGGATTATTCAGACAATGTGCCGGCTGCGACTTATTCTACAGATGCAAACACATTAACAGTGCAAACAACCAGCATGGCGTTCGTCAAGGACACATCCATGGGTAATGCAACTGTTGCTGCTGGTAGCGATAAATTGTTAGGTCAATATATTGTGAAAGCAGGTAATTCAGAGGCAGTAAAACTGACCAATGTCACTATTAAATTCGCTGGCACCGCCAATGTGCCAACTCAGTTACAGAATTTGACACTGTGGGCAGGTGGTACACAACTCGGCACAACAATAAGCACAGTTGCTACATCTTCAAACAGCTTTACATTTGAATTGCCTTTAGCAAAGAATGAAGCGAAGACATTGAAGTTGACAGCATCTGTTGTAAGCGGCGCAAGCGGTAATGTGAGTTCAACTGTTGATGCATACACATATTTTGGTACTGACACAAGCAATACTACGTCAGAGATCACAGATGTTGTTGGTCAAGATATTACATTTGGTTCTGCCAATGTAATTTTGACAGCTGTAACAGACGCTACAACAATATCGAAGATATATGGTTCAGGCGTTTCTCAACAGCTTGGTAAGTGGAAATTGGCCGCAGAAAATGAGAATGTTGTCTTGCAGAAGATAACTTTCACACTTAAAAATCAGGCTGGAAACACGGTTACTGATTCTGGTAATTTTGGGACATTGTATTTGTATGATAGTTCCAACATGGCCACACCATTGGCAACAGGCGCGTATGTTCCTGGTACAGGCAATGGTTACGTTCAATTCAGCGGATTTGAATTGCCAGTTACTGCAAGTGGCTATAAGTATCTCGTGTTAAAGGGCGATGTTAATGCCTCGGGTACATTGACGTCTGGTAGTATGAATGCGTTTGTTGTAACAGCAGACACAGCTTCTTATATGGAAGCTTATGCTGCCGGTGGTGCTGCACTGACTTCAGATCAAATTGATTTTGCCGCTAGCCAAGGCGCTTCTGGCGACCAGACAAACCAAGTTACATCAACATTGTATAGATACCAGGATGCTGTTGTTGCAGTCGCTCCTGTTAATTTGTCTGGTAGTTTGGAACTTGGTGCGACTACTCCAATCTTTAAATACACAGTTACCAACAACGGTACTGTGGATATGAGATTTACAAGCACCACCGTTGTCATTAGTCAGTCTGGTTTGACATCATCCGGCGGTTCAGCTACTGGTACAATCAAAACTTGGGGATTGTATGAAGCCAATGAGGCCGGTGGTTTGGGTACCCAACTTGCTGTCAACACAGCAGTCGGTTTGGCAGGTGGCGCTGGTGTCCCTGAACACACAGCCGCCAGTAGTATAGGTGTTGATTTCAATACCGGCAATGATGTAAACAACTTGTTGGACAGCTTTATAATTGCTCCTGGTTCGACACGTACATTTATTGTAACTGCGAATACTAATAATATATTTGATGGTAAGTCTACAGGTACAGTTAATGTTTCTGGTTCGATTACGGGATCTACTGGTTATAATAGTTCTGGAGCCGCGTGGTATACTGGTAATTTCCAGTACGCATATACCCCAGTTGGCGCTTCAGAGTTGACAAGTAAGACAGAATTGGATTCTTACAATGTCAATGGTAACACCTTATCTCGCAGCTTGTAATCTTTAATGGTTTACTGGCTAAAACTTAAGGAAAGTAAAAAGACCCGTAAGGGTCTTTTTACTATTGGCGCCGAAGTATATTCTCGGCGCGGAAAGCTTAGATTTGCTCAGCTGTCCATTGGCCAGAGTTGCATGTCGGAGGAACCCCACCAACAGCATCCCAGCACTGGAATGGTTTTGTGAGGGTGGATAAGATGTCGCAGTCGCCGTTCCAGCCACTAACTCCATCGTTGTCAATATCCTCATTACAACCAATGAATTTGATTGGTTGAATGCATGCGTTACTTCCATCAGCTTTGACGCACACAGAGATGCATGGTACTGGTTGTGGCACATAACCTTGTGGCAGGTGAGTGTTTGACAATGAATACACACAATCCTTTGTCGGATCGCATGCATCGCCGATTTTGTCAGCATCTATGTCTGCTTGGTTCGGATTCGCGACCTGCGGACAGTTGTCCTGTACGTCAGGCACACTATCGCAATCCACATCGCCGTTGAGGTTGAAGCATGTGTGGTTGACGCATGATTCTGGACCATTGCAGTCCTTGTTGTCAGTGCATTCCACATTCAGATTGCAGCATCCGAGTACAGACGCGTGCAAGCATCCAGCAACCTTGTCGCACGAATCAATCGTACACACGTTGTCGTCGTCGCAGTTCAGAGCAGGGGATGGCGCGCATTTGTTTGCGACGCACTTTTCCTCGCCGTTGCAGACATTGTTGTCAGTACACTCCGCGTCAAGGTTGCAACAGCCGGCGACGGCGTTCACTGCACACTGGTTATTGACACACTTCTCGTTTGTGCAGACATTGTCGTCCGCGCAGTCGTTTGCTGTGTAACAGCAGTTTTGTACCACTGTCCACTCGCAGAAGTTGTCAACGCACCAGTCATCTGTGCAGATGTCGTTGTCCTCGCAGTCGTTCACTGTGACACAGCAGTCCGGAATAGGCGTGAACACGCATCCGAATGTCGGGTCGCAGGAGTCGGCTGTGCAGAACAGGTCATCCACGCACGGAATTTCTTCGTGGAGACATGTGCCGTAGAGTTTGTCGCAGGAGTCAATCGTGCAAACGCTTCCGTCATCGCAGTTGACAACCGTTTCCGGGTCAATTACGCATAAATGCTCCACGCACTTGAGTTTGCCGGCGCATTTGTCATCCAGCTCAGGGCACTCATTGTCCGTGTTGCACACGCACCACTTGAATCCAACACATTTGCCCTCAACGCAAGTGTCATTGAGCGTGCACAGGTCGTTATCGTCGCACGGCTCGGTGTTGAATTCGTAGGCGCAGAGACCTGTTGTCTGGTCGCAGTAGTCAGTAGTGCAGATGTTGTCATCATCGCACATCACATTCTCGCACAGATTCACAACTTCCACAATCTCCACAACTTCTACCACTTCTACCACTTCTACCACTTCACTCACTTCTGGCGGGCCAGTGTCAACAATGTCTGGCAGTTCTTGCTTGACTTCGGTTTTGACAGTATTGTCAGTACCGTTGTCAATCGCAGGATCGTCAGCAGGATCGTTGGTAATGTCATCCGGCACGTCAAAACCGAGGTCTGGATTGTTGTCAGCGACTTCGCTTGTTGGCTCTTCAGACGGTTCATCTGGTATGGTAGCCGTGTCCGGCGGTTCTGCTTCTGCGCTGATGTCAGCTGTGTTTTCTGATTCGTCAGGTTCGGCGTCCACTGTCCCGGATGTCTCCATCGGCGGATATTCTTTGGGCCGCTTGGTCTTAAACGTACAACCACAAACACACAAAACAGCCAAAATGTAAAGGAACGTTCTCATATCTCCCTCCAAATGGTTAAAGAGCGATTTCTGTTGTAAATATACGCCAAAAATTGTATTGTGTCAAGGTCTTTACAAAATCCGTTTGGTGGGTTATAATTGAACTGTTTTAATTAAAAACTTTATGCAAAAAAAGTTAATATTATTAATTAGGATTCTAGCTATTGCGACATTCTTTATTCCCTTGATTGTAATTCCTTCAAAATTTATTTTTCCGTTCATAGTGCCAAAGATATTGCTGTTTCGCACAGCCGCGCTTTTGATGCTCGGCGCTTATTTATTACTGTTACGAATTGACTGGCAAAGATACCGGCCGCGTCTAACTCCGCTCACAATCGCTGTTAGCGCGTTTGTTTTGAGCTTCGCGATTTCAACATTTGCAGGCGTTGATTGGTACCACAGTTTTTGGGATAATCACGAAAGAATGCTCGGACTGTTCACAATTTTGCATTTTTTCGCGTACTATATTATTTTGGGTTCTGTTTTTAAAGAAAAAAAAGATTGGGAATGGTTTTTAAGATATTTCTTAATTGGTGGAGGAATTGTGATGTTTTTGGGTTTTTGGCAGAAATATGTTAATCCGGAGGCATTGTTGAACAGAGGAAGTTATAGGGTTTCAGCAACACTCGGTAATTCAATATATTTTTCCGGATATGGTTTATTTTTGATTGGGGCAGGTGTTTTATCCGCAATTTGGTCAAAAGGTTTTTGGCGCTGGTTTGCTGTTATTGTTGCTATCTTGGGATTTTGGGGCATATTTGGTGGTGGCACGCGAGGAACCTTACTTGGATTATTGGCCAGTATTTTTGTATTGTGTGTCAGTTATCTCATTGTTTATAGGCAAAACAAGAAGTTGCGCTATTCAATGATTGGTTTGTTGGTGGCTGGTGTGTTGTCAGTTGTTCTGATTTTTGTGTTTCGTGAAACGTCATTTGTAAGCAATTTACCGGCTGTTGGTCGTTTAGTAAATACAGATTTCAAGATTTCCGGCTCAACAGTACCTCGCGCTATGGCTTGGGGCATTGCGGTTGATTCATGGAAAGAGAAGCCTGTGTTTGGTTGGGGTCCGAATAATTTCTTTTTTGCGTTTAATAAATATTACCGTCCGCAATTTTTAGAAAGCGGATATGGTGAAACATGGTTTGACAATGCCCACAATATTGTAATGAACACTTTGGCAGTTCAGGGTACTGTTGGAATTATTACATATCTTAGTGTGTTTGGCACTGCGATTTTTGTTTTGTGGCGCGCTTATCGCAAGAATCAAACTGACGGTCACATGACGGCCCTTGGATCTGCCTTTCTTATTGGTCATCTGGTTGGGCTTATTACTGTCTTTGAAAATCCAACTTCATATTTATACTTTTTCTTTTTTCTTGCTTTTGTTAATTCACAAATATCTAATATCTCCGCCCAAGGCGGACAGGCAATATCTAATATCAAATTAAAACAATATAATATTTCTTTTGGTTCGTTAGCGATTGTATTTACTGTTATCTTTTTGTTCATCTATTCCACAAATGTCAATCCTGCGCGTGCTAATATGCAAACTCTGGATGCAGTACGTGGTGTGATGGGTTCTGGCGATTATGGTTTTTTGGGTCAGATGGACAATTTGACATCGCCGCACATTGATGATATTAGAATGGATTTTGCGCGGTCTGCGACAAATGTTATTTATGCGAATGTGCAAGCCGGGAAAATCAATAGTGTTGAGCCAATGTTATCACAAGTAATATCTGAATTGGAAAAAAATCTTCAGTTACATCCTTTGGATATTAGAAATCATCTGACTTTGGCAGATTTGTATGGTTTGTCAGGAAGATTGAAAAAAGATGTAAGCAAGATACAAAATGCAGAACAGCTTCTGGAAACTGCTTTAGAATTATCGCCAAAACGCCAACAAATAAAATTCAATCTGGCGTTTAATAAGGCAATGCTCGGCAAAACACAAGATGCGGAGGATTTGTTGCGTTCCGCTTTGGCTGATGATGATAAAATAGGCGAAGCATGGTGGCGGCTCGCGGAGTTTTTGCGTCTTGATGGAAAAATTGACCAAGCAATACAAATTGCTCAAGAGGCGCAAGAGAAAAATATTGTGTTTGACGCAAACGGTCAAACAACGATGCAAAATATCTTGGGATCTCAACAAAATAGCTCTACAGAAGTGAAAAGTATAACAAACGGGTTGAAGAAACCATAGAATCGTGTTGTGGATAATTGTTAGTGCATCGCGGTTGTGTTAATATCATCCGCGATGTTTTTTGTTTGTATGAGAAGTCAAGGATGGTGTTTGCAAGCGCGCCGGGATTATCTGGTTGAACAATTGTTTTGTTATTGAAATCTTGCAACATCTCACTCACTCCACCAACATCAGTAGCTATAATTGGCAATCCTGCTGATTTTGCTTCAAGCAAAGTATACGGCAAGCCCTCTTTGCGCGATGGTAAAATAAATAACTCAAAAGCAGACAAATAATTTGCCGCGTTTTCAATGGCACCCAGCAAAAATATGTTGTTTTGCAAATCTGCTTTTTTAATCATTTTTTCTAATTTTTCTCTTTCTTCGCCCTCGCCAATAATCAGAAAAATTAAATGATGTGATTTTACAAAGTCGCCTATTTTTTCAATTGATTTTAGTAAAATATCCAGCCCTTTGGTGGGGTAAAGATTCGCGATTGTACCAATCCACGTTCCTTCAGATGGCAAAGTGGCGAATTTGCTCAAAAAGTTACGCGCGTCAAGCATTGGTATTGTCTGAACTTTTGGTATTTGTAGACCGATTTTTTCTACTCTTTCTTTCGGCACGTTAATTCGCAAAACCGCGTCATTCCATTCACGCTGGGATAATACAATAATTTTGTCTTTCAGTTTCGCCGAGTATTTTTCTAGCAAGAAATAGAATTTTCTTTTAAGACGAAAAAGCGGTTCATTAAATACCCATCCATGCACGGTGTAGACAATTTTTGGTTGTTTACATAATATTTTTGCGAACGAACCAATGACTCCGGCCTTCGAGCTGTTTAGATGAACAATGTTAGGTTTTAGTTTTTTATAGATTTTTGCAATTTCAAATACTGCCAATACATCGTGGATCAGCGATATTTTGCGTGTTAGGTGTTTGATGCCAATGACATTGATGTTCGTTGAGACGTTCGTTCTTTGCCATGAGCTTATTTTGTCTTGGAGGTCCTGTTTTCCACCTGTTTCACCAATTGCGACAGTTACATCAAAATTTTGGCTTAGATTAGTCACCAAGTCAAACACATATCTTTGCGCCCCGCCCCATTCGCCCTGGGTAACAATATATAAGATGTGACGTTTTTTTATTTCTTGACTTTCCATAGTACATATAGCATAATATATTTATTCATTTTTGACAATATTTATTAGGTTTTATGAAAAAAGCTTTAATTACTGGTATTACTGGCCAAGACGGATCTTATCTGGCTGAGTTTTTATTAGAAAAAGGATATGAGGTGCACGGTATTATCCGCCGTTCCAGTTCGTTTAATACAGAACGATTGGAAGATATTTACCAAGACCCGCATGAAAAAGGTCGTAGATTGTTTTTGCATTATGGGGATTTAACAGATGGAAGCAATCTTGACCGAATCTTGCGCAAGGTTAAACCAGATGAAATTTATAATTTAGGCGCGCAAAGCCATGTACGTGTTAGTTTTGACACTCCGGAATATACTGCTGACACAGACGCGCTTGGCACATTGCGTTTATTAGACGCAATTCGCGACGAAGGACTAAGAGTAAAATTTTATCAAGCTGGGTCTTCTGAAATGTTTGGATCAAGCGCGCCACCGCAAAATGAGAACACGCCGTTTCATCCGCGCAGTCCGTATGCTTGCGCAAAAGTATTTGCCCATAACATTGCGGTTAATTACCGCGAAGCGTATAACATGTTTATTTGCAATGGAATTTTATTCAATCATGAATCTCCAAGAAGAGGTGGAACTTTTGTGACAAAAAAAATTACCAGTGCTTTGGCAAAAATAAAACAAGGTAAACAGGAAAAATTATTTTTAGGAAATTTAGACGCAAAGCGCGACTGGGGATATGCTAAAGATTATGTAGAAGCAATGTGGTTAATGCTTCAGCAAGACAGACCAGATGATTATGTAATTGCCACTGGCGAATCACACAGCGTACGCGAGTTTGCTGAAGAAGCTGGAAAGTATTTTGGATTTGAAATTGTTTGGGAAGGCGAGGGGTTAAAAGAAAAGGGGATTGATAAAAATACCGGTAAAATCTTAATTGAAATTGATGAAAGATATTTCCGTCCAGCCGAAGTAGATAATTTGCGCGGTGATGCAAACAAAGCTAAACAAACGCTCGGTTGGGAACCAAAAACAAAGTTTACAGAATTGGTAAAAATAATGTGCGAAGCAGAGTTGGCAGGATTGGAATCATAATTAGCTATAATATCAAAAAGTCTTGACTTTTTGATATTATACTGTATAATAGTCATATATGTATAGACAGCAGACAAAACAAATTATTAAGGATTTAGATAAAAAAATCGTTTTTTTGGTTGGTCCAAGACAGGTTGGTAAAACTTGGCTAGCTAAACAAATTGGCAAGGAGTATAAGAAAGCCGTCTATCTTAATTATGACCGCTTGGAAGATAGAGAAATTATAAAAAAAGAACAGTGGCTGGAAAATATAGATTTATTGATATTTGACGAACTACATAAGATGAAAGGTTGGAAGAATTATTTAAAAGGAGTGTATGATACTAAGCCAGAGGCTTTAAGGGTGTTGGTTACTGGTAGCGCTAGACTTGAGACATTTAGACAAGGTGGAGATTCTTTGGCTGGAAGATTTTTTGTTCATCATTTACTGCCATTTTCTCCAGCGGAACTTAAAAATGAACAAATTGATACTAGTATTGATAGATTTTTAGAGCGAAGTGGTTTTCCTGAACCGTTTTTAGCGGATACAGAAGTTGATGCAAGTCGTTGGCGAAATCAATATGTTGATGGTTTGGTGAGAACGGATATTTTAAATTTTGAAAAAATTGATGATTATAGAGCGATTCAGTTGGTTTTTGAACTGTTAAGACGAAAAGTCGGTTCGCCTATTTCGTACCTATCTATTGCCGAAGACGTCGGGATTTCTCCTGTGACTGTAAAAAAGTATATTAATATATTTGAAGCTTTGTATATTGTTTTTAAGGTTACGCCATATTCCAAAAAGATAGCGCGTTCTATTTTAAAGGAGCCAAAAATTTATTTTTATGACAATGGCTTGGTGGTTGGTGATGAAGGAGCTAAATTTGAAAATTTCGTGGCCGGAGCTTTGTTAAAAAATATTTTGGGCAGAAATGATTATTTGGGAAAGAACGAAAGACTGCATTACCTTAGAACTAAAGAAAATAAAGAAGTTGATTTTGCCACAGTTAGTAATGACAAAGATATAACAGAGATTGTTGAATCAAAATTATCAGATAATGAACTTAGCAAGAATTTGAAATATTTTTCCGAAAAATATGATTTGCCGGCAGTGCAGGTTGTAAAAAATTTAAAAAGAGAAAAAAAACTTGACAAAATTAAAATTGTAAAAGCTCAAAATTATTTCAATGAATTGTTTTTATAGATTTTTTTATTATCATCCATCTTCATCAGGATTTTACAACTTCTAACTTTATGAACTCTAAATCCAAAATTTACATAGCCGGCCATCGCGGACTTGTTGGGTCAGCGCTGGTCAGAAAATTACAGGCTGAAGGTTATAATAATTTGGTTTTACGCACTCACGCAGAATTAGATCTGTTAAACCAGCAAGATGTAGCAGATTTTTTCGCCAAAGAAAAACCAGAATATGTTTTTTTGGCCGCTGCTAAAGTTGGTGGTATACTGGCAAATAACACAATGCCTGCGCAGTTTATTTATGAAAATTTGCAGATTCAAAATAATATCATCCACCAATCTTATTTAAATGGCGTAAAGAAGTTGTTATTTTTAGGATCTTCTTGTATCTATCCTCGAAAATGCGCGCAACCAATGAAAGAAGAGTATTTACTCACTGGCTTATTAGAGCCAACCAATGAACCGTATGCTTTGGCTAAAATCGCAGGTATCAAAATGTGTCAGAGCTATAATCGTCAGTATAGCACAAACTTTATTGCTGTTATGCCAACAAATCTATATGGGCAGAATGATAATTTTGATTTGAATGGCTCTCATGTTTTGCCGGCTTTGATAAGAAAATTTCATGAAGCAAAGATAAAAGGAGAAAAGGATGTGGTCGTTTGGGGCACAGGATTTCCTCGGCGCGAGTTTTTATATGTTGACGACATGGCAGACGGATGTTTGTTTTTAATGAATAATTTCAATCCAACTAAAGAACAAAATGAAAAAGGCGATGTATTTTTTAATCTTGGTACTGGCACAGATGTCACAATTAAAGAATTGACTGAAATAGTAAAAAAGGTAGTGGGTTTTGAGGGTGCTATTATTTGGGATTCGTCTAAACCAGACGGTACGCCGCAAAAATTACAAGATATGACGAAAATGCATGCTTTGGGTTGGAAGCATAAGATTGAGCTGGAAGATGGGATTAAAGAAACATACATGTGGTATGCAGAGAGCTTATCCACATGATACCTTTTGACACCCAATGACACCAAATGATATAATACGGGTGTTATTTTTGAATGCCGTCTTGTGCGAAGACAAAGGATCTATCGCCTAAAACACTATGCCCGAAATCAACCCTAACGAGGTCTATACCACCGCCGAAGCCGAACAGCTTCTCAAAGTTAGTAACAGTACCATGAAACGCCTCCTTAAACGGGGTCTTCTTCGCGCCAACAAGATTGGCAAGCAGTATCGCATACTCGGTCATGAACTTTTAAAGATGCTCTCGCCGGAAGTTGATAAGAAAGCTACGGACGCCTATCAAAATATTAAAACAAAAGTCCGGGAAAAAACTAAGACATGGTAGTATATGAGGTATATTAATAAAATTTTATCATTAATAAAACGATTACATATTTGGGAGTTGAAAGAAACCGAAGGTTTTAAGAAATACACCGCGAACATAAGCTGGCTCTTTTTTGGCCAGCTTGTTTCTATGGCCGCCGCTTTTTTTGTCAGCGCCAGGGTGGCAGCCTATCTTGGCCCGTCTGACTATGGACTGCTGAGCTATGTGCTTAGTGCTGTGGGGCTGTTTAGCTTCTTGGGTACTTTAGGCGTTGATTCAATACTGGTGCGGGAGTTGGTAAAACACCGTGAACACAAAGACGCTCTTTTGGGCACTAGCTTTTTTTTGAAAGTATTTGGCAGTCTGCTGGCCATGGTCGCTGTTTGTTTGGCCGCGTTGTTGATAGAGAAAGACCGTTGGACTTTTCTGTTAATATTCGTTTCCTCTTTTATTTTTTTACTGCAAAGCATAAATGTTGTCTCCCTGTATTTCCAGTCAATGGTTCAATCGCAATACGCGGTAAACGTTCAGGTGGCGGCGTCAATTATCTCTGCGGCGGTAAAGGTAATTTTTATCATTCTGGGACTGCCGTTAATTTATTTTGTGGTCTCTTATCTCATTGACGCCTTTATTTTAGGGGTGGGCATGCTCATTATGTTTGAAGCAAAGGCGGGCAATATGCGATTTTGGAAATTTGATTTTGCGCTAGCAAAAAAAATATTAAGGGATTCCCTGTGGCTCATTTTGAACGGCGCCATGGTAGTTATTTACATCCGAATCGATCAGGTCATCGTGAAATTATTGCTCGGGAACAGCCAGGCCGGCTATTACGCGGTGGCGGTCAAACTGGCCGAAATGTTTTATTTCATTCCGTCCCTGCTGTACACCGCGGTATTTCCGGCTGTGGTTAGCGCTCACGATACGGACACGGCCAGGTTTCATAGGCGGCTGGCCATGTTTTACGGGCTTATGTTTTGGCTTAGTATCATACTGGCTTTGCCTGTGTATTTTTTGGCCGGTTTTATTATTTCTTTTTTGTTCGGTTCGGATTTCCTCTCATCTATACCAGCTATGAGAATATATATATGGGCAATGGTTCCGATATTTTTAGGTAATGTTTTAACGAGCTACATGGTGACGAAAAATTTATTAAAGCTTTTGCTGTTTTGGAATTTTGTCGGCGCCGCTGTCAATGTGTCTCTTAATTTTATTTTGATACCGCGGATGGGAATTTTAGGTGCGGCCTGGGCCACGATCATAGCCTATGCCTTCCCGCTGGTCGGTCTGCTGCTTAGCACCCGGGAGAATATGGGCCAGATTAAGTATATGGTTAAAGGAATGTTGTTTTTACCTTTTATCAAGAAAGAGGGCAACGAAATTGTCTAATTATTATGTGCGGCATTACGGGGATAATAACTTACGGCGGCGGAAAGGTTGATCTCGGCGGATTGGCCAAGTTTAATGATGCGCTGTCTCATCGTGGTCCGGACGGGTGCGGTCTCTATATTTCCGATGATGGCCGTGTGGGTCTGGGGCATAGGCGGTTGGCCATTCTTGATTTGTCAGAAAATGGCAAACAGCCGATGAGTTATCTTGATGGCCGTTATCAGATTACTTTTAACGGCGAAATTTATAATTTTATTGAATTGAGGAAGGAATTGTTGGATTGCGGTTATAAATTTCAGAGCGATAGCGACACAGAAGTAATCATGGCCGCCTATGATAAGTGGAGGGAGAAATGTCTGGATAAGTTTAACGGCATGTGGGCGTTCGCCATCTGGGATAATCAAAAGAACAACCTTTTTTTAGCTCGTGATCGTTTCGGTGTAAAACCACTTTACTACTTTTTTTCGTCCGGTGTTTTATTTGCTTTTTCCTCGGAAACCGTCTCATTTAAATATTTAGACGGATTTAAAAAGGAAATAGACGAGGTTAACTTAACCATGGCATTGCAGAATTCTTTTTCTCTGGAGGGTTTTGGAAAAACAATATATAAAAATGTAAAACAAATATTACCAGGTCATTATGTCAATCTGGATAGGGATGGAAATTTTTGTCAAAAACGCTGGTGGAACACTCGCGATCATCTGGTCCGGGCGCCTCTAACTTATGAAGAACAAGTCGTAAAATTTAAAGAAATATTTTTTGATGCGTGCAGAATAAGAATGCGCAGTGATGTGCCATTGGCTACCGCTTTGAGCGGTGGCCTGGATTCCTCTTCGGTCTATTGCGCAATGCAAAATTTAATGAGGTCAAATGTTGACAAGGTCAGAATTCCCAAGGATTGGCGGAAAGCCTTCGTTGCTGTTTTTCCCGGTACGAGTGTAGATGAGGCAGTTTACGCGAAAAAAGTTATTGATTACACAAACGGTTCGGCGACTTATATCCAGCCAGATTATTTAAATTTAGTCCAAGAACTTGTTAATTCCACCGTAATGTTTGATGGAATTTATTTGAGCCCAGTGCTTGCCGGAGGTGAAATATACGGAGGCATGAGAAAAGAGGGTATAAAAATTTCCATGGACGGGCATGGCGTTGACGAAATGCTATTTGGTTATTCGGATATGGTAGCTAGCGCACATTACGATGCTCTTCTGCGTGGCGACAAAGACTACGCCAACGACACGCTTAAAATATATTTGGAAATGCAGCTGCCTGAAAACAACTCTACGGCCCGGCAAACGATAAGCAAAAATTCTGACCGGCTTCATTTATTGGCGCGAAAGCTTTTCAGAACGGCACCCATGGCAAAAAAACTGTATAATTTCTTTTTGAAGAAAAATAAATTTCCATGGTTATATTCACCGCAACCCTTGGCGGGCGGGCGTGGCGTCGGACCGGCGGAGGCCGCGTTTGGTATTTTCCACGAGACGACACTCCCTACAATTCTAAGAAATTTTGATCGCGCATCCATGCAACACGGTGTTGAGATCCGCATGCCTTTCATGGATTGGCGTTTGGTGGCTTTCATATTTTCTCTGCCTCTTAAATCCAGACTTGGTGACGGGTTTACAAAACGCATTTTGCGTGATAATATGAAGGGTATTATGCCTGAAGAAATCAGAATTAGAAAACTGAAAATTGGCCTCAATGCTCCGATGAAAGAGTGGTTTAAAAATGAACTTAAAACTTATATTTACGATGAAGTTAGTTCAAAGAATTTTTTGTCTTCAAATGTTTGGGATGGAAAAAAAATAAAAACATTTGTTGAAGATAAAATTGAAAAAAAGTCATGGACATCGGAAGACTGCGCCGTCTTGTGGCCGTATCTGAACGCTCATATTCTAATGAAAAATTTGTGATAATGATTAAAATATGAAAACTGTAAATTTCGCGATTCTGGGTTGTGGTAAGATAGGCACCAGACATGCTGATAAATTAAAAAGTACTGATTATGTAAAGTTGGTGGCAGTTTGCGACATCTTACCTGAGCGCGCTCAAGTGTTGGGTGAGAAGCATGTCTGCAAATATTACACAAACTTGTCTGATCTGTTGCGTGATCCGGAGATAGATTTTGTGAACGTCTGCACTCCGTCTGGTCTGCATGCTGAACACAGTATTGCTTGTCTTGAGGGCGATAAGAATGTTCTTTGTGAAAAACCGATGGCGCTTATCGTTGCCGATGCAGAAAGAATGGTGAAAACAGCCAAAGAAAAAAATAAATTGCTTTATGTGGTAAAACAGAATCGTTACAACCCTCCGGTAAAGCTGGTTAAAAAATTAGTGGATGAGGGCAAACTGGGTAGGCCGATTGTGTGCGTCGTAAACATGCTATGGAACCGCAATGATGCTTATTATAAAAGCGATCCTTGGAGAGGAACTTTGAAACTTGACGGCGGCACTATTTACACGCAGGCCAGCCACTTTGTGGATTTGATGTTGATGTTTTTGGGCAAGCCGAAAACAGTGTACAGTCTGATGGGCACCAAGAATCACCAAATTGAAATTGAAGACACCGGCACGATAACCTCCGAGTTTGAAAACGGCTCATTCGGCGTGGTTAATTACACCACTTGCGCGACGAAGAAAAATTTTGAGGGTTCTATCACCCTTATATATTCCAACGGGACGATAAAAATCGGCGGGGAATACATAAACACAATTGAGTATTTTCAGGTTAATGGTGTGGAGAGTTATGAGTTGGAAGAAAAC
>Ga0172371_10005711_pt1 | contig 18377 bp, 17 predicted proteins | sample Lak12m_FD_114543 | JGI IMG/M metagenome (GOLD analysis project Ga0172371, IMG submission 114543) | Freshwater microbial communities from Kabuno Bay, South-Kivu, Congo - kab_022012_12m | ecosystem: Environmental > Aquatic > Freshwater > Lake | place: Democratic Republic of the Congo: South-Kivu...
AAAACGAAGCGAACAAACGGGCCAACGTATAACGGAGTACAACATGAAGAACGAAAACACCCGCCCCAAGAAGCGGGGCGGGACAAATCTATCTATTGACTCCTACTCTTTGATGGGCGTCCCGTATTCGCCATTCCATGGCGGGAACACGCGGATTCTTACGGCACGGGACGTCACCCTGTGTCCGTTCAACGTGATCGTGTAGGGGCCGAGCACCACGACTCCTTGTTTCGTTGCGCGGAGTCGCAGATCACAGTGGTAGTCGGGCTCTGCGCTTTCCGGCAGCTCTGTACCGGGGGTGTTGCCGACGATGTCGTCGATGGCGCTTCCGGCCAGGGTAAGCTCGACCGGTATCTCATCGCCGACGCGGACCGATCGCAGCGGGCACGTGATCTCAAAGGCCAGTCCGGAGGTCTCTACCTGGGCTGGATCCGAATCCGCTGACGCAGGCGTGCCTGACGACGAAGCGGCGGGGACGAACTGGAACGCACGGACGATTTTGCGACTGGCCTCCCCGAAGGTACGGATGCGTTCCGTGGCGGCGGCCAGATTGTTGCTGGCAATCGCCGCGAGAACCACGTCTGCCACGGAGGCGGCCTCGGACGCAGCCTGAACCCGTGCCCCGAACTCGGGTGAGCCTGCCCTGAAGATGGAATAGAGATCGGGGGCCTCCTGCACAAGCACGAAGCCACGGCGGGCCAGAATTGCCTGCAAAGCAGGTCTCCATGGTTCGTTATTCAGCGCCACAGTCACCCGTCCGGCCCGCCGGAGCTCCTCCGGGTTTACCACGCAGTCGAAACCCGAGATACGCGTGATCATCTTGATGACATCGACCAATTCGACATCGTCCAACGTGATTGAGATCCGTTCGTCCAGTGCTGCGGCGCTGTTCGTGGTGTGGGTCCGTGACAGGCGCGCAGCCGGAATTCTCCGCACACTCTCGGCTTGGGAAAATGCGAGGGCGATAGGGAGCAGCAGGACGACCGCAATCCTCAACATCCATTTCGTCTTCATTGTGCCTCCGTCTTCATTGCATCATCCGAACACCTGCATTCAGGCAGATCATTGCGCTAGTGCCGCACCTCCGCCCTCCGGAAACGCACCCCACTGGTGGTAAGATTACGCCCGCGTGGCAAAGGGGACAACAGGAAAAGGGGCAGGGAAGGATGATGCTGGTTGCTGGATTCTGGATGCGGGATGGGAGCGCGGAACTGCACTGTCGCGACCCGTGCAGTTACTGGAAGCTCCCTATGTCATGCGGTCTGGAACTGCAACGAGGACAGTTCCTCCTTGGTGGCTCGCGTTGAGACACCGAGGAACTCGACTCCTACCACCCGATCGTCCTTGTCATAATCAAGGATGACCCCGGGACGGATCTCCTCGGACTCGACTACCCTGCTCTCGTCGAGCCGGAAGTAAAGTGCATCACTCTCTTTATCCACCTTGATTCTCATGTTGCCTCCTCAATCTGCGGTCGAAGAACGCCGTAACAGGCTTCTCCGGCGTTTCAACCACGTTCACGACAACCCGAAGCCAGCGGTTCCCAAATTCGGGAATTCGTTTGATGAAGTGCTTTGTTCCATCATCATGGTCCTCTGTCCGGTCCGGCTCAGTTCGTGTTCGTTCGGCCCACTCCGGGGGGATCTCACGTTCCTTCAGCATGTCGCTGAAATGTCCCATTTACTTACTCTAGCACCAGGTATTGCCGGTGTCATCAGATCTTCTGTTTGGTGGGGACATTCGTTGCGGGATTCTGGATGCGGGATGCTAATGGCCGGATCGCGTGGTGCCAGCATGGGTGTTGATCCATCGGATGAAATCAGCAGGAGACAGGATTTCGATGGTTTTCCAGTGATGCAGCTCAAGAAGGTGTGAGTCACCGGACACAACTACAGCGGCTTTGGCCTCGACCGCACACTCAAGTATCCTGTTATCCGCCGGGTCATCTTCGATCGCCCTGACCGTGGTGCGGGGCGCAACTATCTCGCATAGCAGGCGGAACTCTTCAACGAATGACAGCACCTGCTCAGGAGTGAGGCCGAACTTGGGACGTTGCATCACGCCGCGCAGTTCGTCCAGAATCGGCAACGAGGTGAAACAGCGTGCCCTGCCTTCGATAACTGCCATCAGTGCGTCGGCGGGGGTGCCACCGAACAGAAACGCGGAAATCACAACGTTTGAGTCGACTACGATCCGGTGAGCTGTCACCGGCTCTGCCTTCCGGCGCCCCGGAACGCAAGGATCTCGCCGGCAACATCACCGGGTTTTAGTCCTTGTCGCCGGGCAATCTTACGGCCGGCTGCGAAAATGCTGTCCCATTGGTCTCGTCGCGTTATGTACTCCCGGGCAGCCTCACGAACCAGTTCCGATCGGCTGCGCGATTCCTTCCTGGCAACGCGGTCAATACCGCGAAGCAGGCCATCCTGAAAGGATATGTTCACCGTTACATTGCTCATGGCAGCTCCATATGTTCATAACGATATATACAAGGTTTGTATGTCCATGTCAATGGGCTACAAAAGGCACGATAGACGCGGGCGTCGACAAGCGACGCCCCTACAAGACAACATCGGCAGGCCTTAGCCGGAACGATGCAGTTCAGAAGGGAATGTAACCGCAGATAGACGCAGATGGGCGCAGATACGGACACTGACAGCAGTCTGCAATTCGGTTCACCGGAAGGTGAACCGAATTGCAAACTGCATCTGTGTCGGGACATCTGCGTAAATATGCGTTCATCTGCGGTTCCTCTCATCTTCAATTGAATCGCTACGGCTTTGGGGCGCCGCTTTCCGGCAGTCGCTGCGCCGTATTCGTTCAGCAAAGCAAGGAGTGTTGTAGCCACGGCGCTCTGCCGCCGTGTGGGGGCGCCCGGAAGCTGCGCTGGACAGATGGATCACTGTTGGGGCTGGGTGATGGCTGACCGGATTTCGGAGCAGATGGCGGGCAGGCGGGCGTCAAGTTCCGGGGAGAGGCGCTCGGCGAAATGGGAAAGATCCTTTACCTCTATGGCGAAGATCCGGATATCGGCGGGCATCCTGTATCCCAGCTTCCTGCCCATGGCGAAGGCAGTGGCAAAGTTCAAGTCGTGCGGGGAGCTGTGCCTTATCGTGGACTGCAGTTCGTCCAGACTGAACTGATGAATGGTGCCCACAGGCTTTGAGCCCAGTTGGATGGCGTCAATGACCACTAGTCGGTCATAGCCGGCCAGCTTCGGCAAGAGATCAAGGGTGGCGCCGCTCTCCTTCATGAAATGGTAGTCGGCGGCGGGTAACTCAGCCGCGAGACGGTCGGCAATCACCCAGCCGATGGCATCGTCGGATAGGATGGGGTTCCCGAGGGCAAGGATGAGAGTGGTCATGGTGGCCTGACGACAAGCGAACGTCTTTCCGGTCGGTTATGGGTAGGGCGCGACCGCCGGGCGCGCCGATACTGTTCAATGCGGCGGGTCCGGCGGCCCCGCCCTACCTGCAAATGGTTCGGACCAGATTTCGCTGCTTGTCGAAAATCTTGAGCTCCATCGGCATCTGGCCGGGCAACGCGTGGGTAGAGCAGGAGAAGCACGGGTCATATGCCCGGAAACACATCTCAAGCATGTTGAGGATGCCATTGCTGATCTCAAACTTGTGGATCAACGCCTTGGCCACCTTCTTCATCGTAAGGTTCATGGCCGGATAGTTGATGCTGGACGCCACGAGCAGGTTGAGCTTGGTGATGAACCCGTCCTTGTCACATTCGTAGTGGTGAATCAGCGTACCGCGCGGTGCGGCGACTATACCGACGCCCATGGAAGGCCTTGCCGTGGGTATGTTCCGGATATCCTTGGAGATGATGTCCGGATCCTGAACCAGTTCCTTGAGCCGTTCGGCGGCATACATCAGCTCGATGGCCCGTGCCCAGTGGAATGCCAGGGTGTAATGGGCGGGTTTGCCGCCAAGTACCTGGAAGAACCGATCGGCAGCCTGCTGGGCCAGCGGGGTGGGGATCCTGTCAGCCACGTTCAGCCGAGCCAATGGGGCCACGCGCACAATGCCGCTGTCAGGACCATCCTTGAATCCGTGCCAGCCAACCTTGCGCAGGTACGGCATCTTGAGATATGTCCACGGCAATACATGTTCGGCCATGTGTTCGAGGTAGTTCTTTGGTCCGAAACGGCCGAACTCCTTGCCGGACGGGTCAACGATGCGTATCTCACCGTCATAGAAATTGAGCTCGTTCTTCTTGTTCACCATCCCCATGTAATAGGTCTCGTGGTAGAACAAGTCTTTATTGAGGACAGCGGCCACCAGTTCCTTGTTCTTCAGGATGTAGTCATCCACAACTTGCAGCGTGAACTTGCCGAACTCGAGGAGTTCGTCGGCCATTTTCGCCATCTTGTCACGCTCTTCGCGCGATATCATCTTGGACACGCCGCCGGGGAGGCCGAATACGGGATGCGTGGCCTTGCCGCCAACGATTTCCTGGATCATCTGGGTATGGGCGCGGTTGACCAGAACCCGTTTCCCGATTTCGGGACCAACTACGCCGATCAATCCTACAACGTTCCGTTCCCCCGGCTCAGCAGCCCAGCCGCAAATCATATCGGGTCCCACGGCCATGGCGTAGATGTGCGCGATATGGCTGTGCAGGATGTGCGCGCAGTAGCCGAGTTCCCGGATCTTCTTTGCCGCAGGTGTAGGTTCAACGCCGTACGCCATGTCCAGCGCCTTGGTAGCGGCCATGTGATGCGGCCACGGGCAGACGCCGCACAGACGGGTGGTTATTCGCGGTATTTCCTCAATCGGCCGTCCCTTGCAGAACTCCTCGAACCCGCGCAGTTCAACCACCTGGAAGTACGTGTCTTCCACTTCGCCCTTTTCGTCGAGGAACACGTTGATCTGGGCGTGACCTTCAAGGCGGGTAGCAGGCGCAATGCGTATCACGCGGCTCGTCGTCTTGTGCTTCTTGTCGGTGAGTTTGGGATAATTCATCAGGGCTCCGATCAGTCTTTCTTCGGGCTTGTCCCTTTCTCGTGTACTACCTTGCGCAGCAGGGACTTGGGTAGCGTAAACCGGTAGAATGTCCCGAGCGGGTCGCGCATCTTCTCCATCAGCTTCTCAATCTGCTCCTCCGGTATCAGGTGATCGGAGCCGCTTGTCTTCATGATGGACGCGAAGGCACTAAGCATACTTGCGCCCTGGTCAATCACGGCATCGGTAGGCCCCATGCAGCCGCGGCACGGCATATTGGCCTTCATGCACTTGGCGTCACAGCCTGCGCGCGTGGCAGGACCGAGGCAGAGGATGCCCTGCTCAAGGAAGCACTTGGTTGGATCGAGTTTCGTATAGTCCACGCTCTTGATTTCGTCGATCACGACCTTGTCCGGCCGCTTGCGGTCGCATTCGTCGCACATTGTCTTCGCGAGGGCGAGAATCGTGCCCTTCGGGGGCAGGGGCGCCTTGCCATTAACGAAATCGAGCACCACCTGCAGAAGCTTCATGTTCATTTCGCGGGTGGGCGGACAGGCCGGTATGATGTAGTCCACATCCACGACGTCGCTCAGCATCAGCACTTCCTCATAGAGCTCAGGCAGTTCAAGCGCATGGCCCTCGGGACTGGTGTACTTCGTCTGGGGACGGGTATGGTCCGGATTGACCGTTGTGGCTGTGTCCTCGTAAACGGTCTTCAGTATCTTTTCTTTGGACGTTACGTTGGCGAGGCCGGGGATACCGCCGAAGGCGGCACAGACACCGTAGGCGACCATTATCTTCGATTTCCGCCTGAGCAGCTTGGCGACGTGGGCGTTCTCGCTGTTGCGGATGGCACCGTGGAACAGGCATATCGTGATCTCGCCGTCCTGCATTGCCTCCACGTCCGCGTACTTGCCGTCGGCCACCAGTGGGGCAAAGGTGAGGTCGGCTACTTCGAAAAGGCGCAGCAGGTCGACGTCGAGGTCGAGCACCGCGATATCGCAGCCCGAACAGGTTGCGCCCTGCGCAAGGGCCAGTTTGATCTTCTCAGGCATGGGCTTCTTCCTTCAATTGTGGGGCCGGCTCACCCTGTTTACCGGTCCGGTAGGGGCTCGGACCGAGCGCGGTAATCTGGTCTATGAATCCGTTGATTGTGTCGGCAAACTTCTGGGCTTCACCCGCCGATATCCAGGCCAATGCCAGACGTTCGGGTTTCAAGCCGAACTGGCGAATCAAGGTGCGAAGCATGGCCATACGCCTTCTGGTGCGGTAGTTGCCGCCGATATAGTGACAGTCGCCGGGATGGCAACCGGCGACCATTACGCCATCTGCGCCAAGCCTGAAGGCCTCGAGTATCCACTCGGGGTCGACGCGCGCCGAGCACATCGTGCGTATCACCCTGAAATGCGGCTTTATCTGGTAGCGGCTTATGCCGGCGAGGTCGGCCCCGGCATATGAGCACCAGTTGCAGCAGAACACCACGATCTTTGGTCTGTATTCTTCGGTCATGGGACTAGTCCGCCAGGGCCTCCCGTATCATTGCCAGTACCTGTGCGCTCTTGAATCCCTTCTGTTCCATGGCGCCGCTGGGGCAGGCTGCCACGCAGGCGCCGCAACCCTTGCACATGGCCTCATTGACCTCGACCAGCTTCTTCCCATCCGGTTTGGAAGGGTCAGCGGCGACGATCTTCAGGGCATTGTAGTCGCAGACGGGCACGCAGATGCCGCACCCGTCACAGAGGTCCTCGTTGACGGCGGCTATTGTGGGTTCAGCGCGGTAGGTTTCCTTTGAAATGATTGCCACGGCTTTTGCCGCGGCGGCCCGAGCCTGTGCCACGGTCTCGGGTATCGATTTGGGGCTGTGTGCGAGTCCGGCGAGGAATATCCCTTCCGTCGCAAATTCGACAGGACGCAGTTTGACATGCGCTTCGAGGAAGAAGCCGTCTTCGTTAGTCGGCACTTTGAGCAACTGTGAGAGGTGCTCGTTCGACTTGTCCGGCTCTATCCTGCTGCTCAACACAAGGAGATCGGGATGCATCACCAGTGGTGCGTCAAGAACAGGATCCGTAACCTTCACCGCCAGCGACTTCCCGCTCTTTGAGACAACGGGTTTGTGGTCGAGGTCATAGCGGATGAACAGGACACCGGCATCGCGCGCCTGCTGGAAGTAGTCCTCATTGAAGCCGTACGTCCGCATGTCCCTATACAGCACATAGACCTCGGTGGCAGGGGACTTCTGCTTGATCGTAAGGGCGTTCTTCACCGCGGTGGCACAGCAGACACGGCTGCAGTACTGGTGTCCTGTCTCTCTTGATCCCACGCATTGGATCATTGCCACGGACTTGACGTTCCGGAGGGCGTCCTTGTGTCCAAGGTATGCCTCGAGATCGAGCTGTGTCATCACGCGCTTATCTTTGCCGCAGAGATACTCTTCGGGGCGTGTTTCGGTGCCGCCGGATGCCACAACGACGGTGCCGTGTTTGATCTTGCGCGTTTTGCCGCCCTGTTTGACGGTACTCTCGAAATTACCCACAAAACCCTGTACATCAGTTAGTTCCGAGCCGTTCATCACGGTGATATTCCGGCTGCCGGTGACGCGCTTTGTGAGCGAATCGAGGGTACTGGCGATGTCGGGGTGCGTGAATGAATGCCGGAGATGGCGAAGGTTCCCGCCGAGCTTCTTGTCCCGTTCGACGAGGGCGACCTTGAAGCCCTGGTCTGCTATCGCGAGGGCGGCGGTCATACCCGCGAGTCCGCCTCCGACTACCATGGCGGACGGCGTAACGGGCAGGCTGGCCATCTGAAGCGGCTCGACAAGCCGTACCTTGGCAACTGCCATGCGGACCAACGCTCTGGCTTTCTCCGTGGCAAGTTCAGGAGCGTTGGCATGGATCCATGAGCACTGGTCCCTGATGTTGGCCATCTCCAGCAGGTAGGGGTTCAGGCCGGATTCCTTGAGGGTCTGCTGGAAGAGTACCTCGTGGGTGCGGGGGGAACAGGAAGCGATGACAACCCGGTTGAGAGAATGCTCGGTGATCATCTGGCGGATATGTTCCTGCGTGTCCTGTGAGCAGGCGTAAATCGTGTCTTCAGCGTGCACCACGTCCGCCAACCCCTTCGCGTACTCGGCGACCGACGGCACATTTACCACGCCACCGATGTTGATGCCGCAATGGCAGACGAACACACCCACCCGTGGGGCCTCGCCGTCAACGGCGCGTTCGGCCGGAAATACGGGGTTACGGGTCAACGTGCCACTTGCCCTGGCCAGCAGGCTGCGCGCTTCGCAGGCGGCCGCGCTGGCCTGGACCACGGTTTCGGGAATGTCCTTCGGTCCCGACGCAACGCCGGCGACAAACACGCCCGGCCGTGAGGTGGTGAGGGGCGATTCAGGGTCAGTCCACACGAACCCGTATTCATTCAGCCGCAATCGCAGGTTGTTGGCCAGTTGCTTCGTTTCGCGGGTAGGTTTGAGGCCGACGGACAGCACGACCATGTCGAAGGATTCTGTCTTCACTCCGCCGGCCTCAGCGGCATAGCGCAGTATCAGCTGTCCGCCGGGGCCCTTTTCGATGGAGTCGACGCGGGACCGGACCAGGTGGATTCCAAGTTCCTTCTCGCCGCGCTCGCAATACTTGTCGAAATCCTTACCGTGTGCGCGCAGGTCCATGAAGAAGATCGATACATCGACCTGCTTCATGTGTTCCTTGGCTATGAAGGCCTCTTTCATCGCGTACATGCAGCAGACAGAAGAGCAGTAGCCGCTGCGGCAGGAAGCGTCGCGGGATCCCATGCACTGGAGGAATGCGATCCTGCCCGGTTCCTTCTTGTCGGATGGTCGTACCACGTGGCCGCCGAACGGACCGGAAGCAGAGAGCATGCGCTCGAACTCAACGCTGGTGAGGACATCATCGAACCGGCTATAGCCGGAGTCGAAGTTCTCATCAGGGCGGAATTCATCAAAACCAGGAGCAAGGATGACGGCTCCGACGTCTATTTCGTCGATACGGTCCTTATCCTCGAAGTTGACTGCCGAAGCTTTGCAGACTTTGGAGCAGATGCCGCAGACGCCCTTGGTGAGCTTCAGGCATGCCTGCGGATTGATGGCGGGCACGTTGGGCAGAGCCTGGGGGAAGGGGCGATATATGGCGCCTTTCTTTACCAGTCCGGCATCGAACTCAAGGGGCAGTTTCTGGGGACACTTCTCCAGGCAGACTCCACAACCGGTACACTTGGTCGGATCTACGTAACGGGCGCGTCGCCGGATTCTTGCTTTGAAATGGCCGGGGGTACCAGTGAGGTCGAGGACATCTGCCAGGGTGATTATCTCGATGTTCAGGTGGCGCCCGCACTCGACCAGTTTCGGGGAGAGGATGCAAAGGGAACAGTCGTTGGTTGGGAATGTCTTGTCCAGCCGGGCCATGTTGCCGCCGATGGACGGGCTCTTTTCCGCCAGGTAAACCTTCTGGCCGGAGTTGGCGAGGTCGAGGGCAGCCTGGATCCCGGCGATGCCTCCGCCAACCACAAGGACGGACCCGGTGGGAGCTTCTTTTCTGTTTGCAGAGATCTTCATGTTACTGGAGTCAGAAGACAGTAGTCAGAATTCAGAATAGACCGCGAATATGCATCAAGGAGCTTGCTGACTTCCTCCAATGCAGGCATGAGTTCGGATACGTCGCAGTAACCGAGGTCACGCGTAAGGATAAGGTAGTAACGGCATTCTTCGATAGAGCCCTGGGAGATGTTGAAAAACCGCACTTTGTCCAGCTTTCCTCGTTTGCGGAATCCTTCTGCGATGTTAGCCGCTATTGAAACAGCAGCCCGGCGAAACTGGCTTACCAGTCCATATATCTCCGACTTTGGGAAGGCTCGCGACATGCGATAGACATCCAGTACAAACCGATGTGCCTTCTGCCACACAACCAGGTCCTGAAACGTTTTCGATGCCGTACTCACTGTCTCCTTCTCTTTCCCCCTCCTGAATTCTGTCTACTGACTCCTGTCTTCCAGCTACTTTCCCGCCGCTTCCAGCTTACTCTTCATCTCCCCGTACCTGGCGCGGTCGGCAAGCAGAGTCGAGACGAGATCCTTCCGCACTTTGTGCATGAATGGACCAATAGCTTCGACTTCGGCTGCCACGGATGCGTCGACAAACCCCTCTGCCACAGCCATTTCGCGCAGCGCCCTGATGATCTCACGGAAACGCACGTTCTGCGGGCACTTGGCGGTGCAGGAATAGCACTGAACACAACGCCATATAACCGGCGATGAAAGCGTCTGCTGGCGCATGCCCAGCAGGACCTGGCGTATGATCTTTCTAGGATCGAACTCAGTGTCGACCTCGGCTACAGGACAACCGGCTGTACAGGTGCCGCACGCAAAGCAGAGCTTGATGTTCTCGCCACCCGGGTGATTGGCGACGTCATTCTTGAACTTGGGATCCGAATTGCTGGCTTCATTCTTGTTCATGGTTTACCTCAAGCGGTCTTCTTCAAGCCTGCTTTCTCCACGATTTCGGAGACTTTTTCTTCCCATTCGATGGCCATCAGGTGGACACCCGCGACTCCCGGGATCTCCCGCAGTTTCTGGATCTGTTCCACGGCAATCGTTACGCCTTCCTGTTTCGGGTCCTTTGCGCGGGTCATGCGGTCAACGTAGTAGTCGGGAACGATGATCCCGGCGACGTTGTCGCGCATATGGATAGTCATACCGACAGACTTGAGGGGGGTTACGCCGGCGAGAATCCGGCACTTTTCGTGCAGGCCGCGATTTCGAACCTGTTCCATCCACTTGCCGAACCGGTCCATGTCGTAGATGCACTGCGTCTGGATGAAATCAACGCCGGCGTTGATCTTCTTTTCCAACCTGACGGCGCGGAAATCGAACGGGTCGGCAAAGGGGTTTGCGGCACCGCCGATGAACATGCGTGGTTCCTTCGCCTCGGCTTTCTTGGAGTTCTTGATCTCATCGCCGGAGGCAAAAATCTTCTTGTCGCGCATGTTTCTGACCATCTGGATGAGCTGCACTGAATCAAGGTCGAAGACATACCGGGCACTTGGGTGGTTGCCGAAGCACATGTGGTCACCGGTGAGGCAGACAAGGTTCCTGATGCCAAGGAGATATGCGCCCAGGATGTCGGCCTGCATGGCGAGCCGGTTCCGATCGCGGCAGGTCATCTGGATGATAGGTTCAAGGCCCATGTCCAGTATCAGCCTGGCCACGGCTATGCTGGATACCCTTACAATAGCCGTCTGGTTGTCGGTCACATTTACGGCTTCAACCCAGCCCTTGAGTTGGCCCGCCTTCTTGCGAATCAAATCCATATCGGCGCTTTTCGGCGGGCCGAGTTCGGCGGTGACGACAAAACGCCCGGAGGCGAATGCCTTCTCGAGCTCGCTGCCGACTTTGTATACGATCTCGCTCATCAGAGTCCTGCTACATCTTCTCTTGAAAGCTTCCTTGGTCCGCCGGAATGTGTTTTTGACCAATCTCTGGGCGGCGCTATCTCCGAAAGGGTGTTCAGCTTCCCGAGCGCCTTGAGCCTGTCATGTATCAACTGCCACCCGCACTCGATCTTCTCAGGGTCAACTTCACATTTACCGTCGGCAGAACCGCCGCACGGTCCGTTTGAAAGGGACTTGGAACAACGTGTCACCGGGCAAATGCCCCCATAGATGCCCAGTTTGCAGTCGCCGCAGGCGAGGCAGTTCTCAGACCATTCGCCGGCACCGTCATTCGTACCCATGAACTTCGTATTGAGGGCAGGGTATACCGGTTTGTCAGGGAACAGTGATGCCGCCATCTGCACGCCGACTCCGCAGGCCAACGACAGGATGGCATCGCAGGATGCAACTTCCTTGCGGACCTTGTCGAAGAATTCGGCATCGCACTGGCGTTCGATCGTCGACTCGGTTGTCTTTACGCTGCCACAAAGTCGGAGCGCTGCTGCCAGCACGGCCACTTCGCGCTCGCCCCCGGCAAGGCAAACGGTAACGCACGTTCCGCATCCAAGGACCAGGAGCTTGCCGTGTCCGGCTGTCAACTGCCGGATTTCCTCAATGGGTTTTCTTTCAGCGACTATCATGGCGTTGTTCCGGTTTGAACCGTGGATTCGATCTCGTGGACATACTTGCGAAAGCGTGCAGGTTCCAGGGCGGCAATTCCGCCGAAGACGATGCGATTCGAATCAAAGCCGGCTTTTGCCAGTGTGTCACGCAACCGCTGTAGTCGTTTGGATGCCCGTGTTGATCCGGTAAGATACCTGCAGTTCTCTGGGTGGCATCCGAGTACCATCACCTTCGCCGCGCCCTGCTCGAGTGCATTGAGGATATGGCGCGGATCAACCCTGCCTGCGCACGGGACCCGGACCAGCCTGACCTCGGCCTGGTAACCCTGACCTGCGGCGGTTTCGGCTGCCTGCAGGGCAGAGTTCTCGCAGGCAAAAATGGTGATACCGGGTTTGGCTCCGACGTCAGCATTTACCTGTGAATCGGTAAAGCGGGGCAGGGAGATGGCAAGGGCAGGGCATTCCGCTGCACAGGTTCCGCAACGTCGGCAGGCGACTGTGGACACGGACGCGGCTTTCTTCTCATCATCCACGCTGATAGCACCATGTGGACAAACACGTTTGCAGGTGAGGCACATCACGCACTTCTCGGGGTCAACGACGGCGGCATCCGCCGGGATCCGCACGCGTCTTCCTGACAGCAGAGCATGTGCCTGTCCTGCCGCAGCTAGACCGTCTGTGAGCGCTTCGCGGTAGTCACTTCCGCCGCGTGCGCCGCCGGCTACGAATATGCCCTGTCTGTTGGTGGCAACGGGGAGCAACCACACATTGTCATACTGTAGACTGGCGTCCCGCGACGTCCTGAGGCCGGGGACCAGTCCTGCCGGCGATGCGGCCTGGTTACCTGGCTTCAGGTCCGCAAGCACAACGAGGTCAAATTCCTCCTCCAGTCCTGCGCCGACCACGCGGTCCTCCGTGCTGAGAGCCACTTTCGAATTGGCGGAGAGTGAGAGCGCGAGCACATCATACCTGGTGAACCTGACCCCGGCAGCCCGCGCGCGGCGGTACAGGTTTTCCATTCCAGTTGCGGCAACCCGGACGTGCTGGCAGAACACGACTACCTGCGAGGCGGGTTGTGCAGCCAGTCTTTCGGCAACTGACAACACCTGGGCCGATACGCCGCGGCTCTGCTGGTCGGCAAGATCCATGAGGATTGCCACCGATTTCGGCGGTTTGCCGGTGCGCATCATCTCGAGCATCTGCGGCATCGTGATGACACTGGCGGATTCCGGCACACCGAGCGGATTCCCGGCAGGCCGGAAATCGGGCCCGCAGGCAAGGACAATGGCACCGGCGCGGATCAGTTGCTGGCCGCCCCCTGATATCGTCCTGACGACGAAATCACCGTATTCACCTTCGACACATCCGAGTGTGGAGCCTGATATCACGGTGACGCCAGGTGAGGCGTTGAGCTGTTCTTTCAACTGCACAAGCGACTGGTGAACCTGCTGTTCGGCATCACCCGGGTTGTCGCCCATGTACCCGTGCAGCTCCGGCGCGGCAAGCGCAGCGCCACCGAGATCCGATCCGGAATGAACAAGCGATACCCGGTGCCCCATTGCAGACAGGGAAATTGCTGCCTGCATGGCCGTAACGCCGCCGCCAATGACCACGACATCCTGGCAGAGTGTACGCGAGGTCGTGCCGATAGGTGATGCAAAGGTCATCCTGTTCACGGCAGAGGTAAGGGAATCAATCACCCTGGCAGTTGCCGCGGGCTTCGTGACTTTCCCTGCAGACTGGTCCTTGATATTGACAGGCCACCAGAGACCGTCGGGGACCCGGCTGTGCGCAAAGGACTCTGCGAGCCCGGTGCCCATCGACTGGATGGAGCAGCCGGCAGCCACGAAACGTTTTCCGCCCTTCTTTGCGGCAGCACGGATTGCCTCACCGCATTTGCCGGGATCACACAATTGTGAGCAGCGTGTTACGGCAGCAACGGTGTCAAGACCGCCAATGGTTTTGGTCAACCGTGCGAAGTCGAGCCGCTGCGGCAGCTTACGGTCGCACTCGCATATGAGTACGGCGACGTCGCGTATGCTACTGCCTGCCTTGTTCATGAATCCGTCCCGGAAAGTATCATGGTGCTGACGGCATCGGCCTGAGCCAGACAGCCGGCGATGTCCTTGGGAGATTCGCCGGTACCAACGACGAAAATGCCTTTCTTCTGCAGGTCCGGCAGTGCCGATGCCTGTTTGATCCCGAAGAAACCGGCATCGTCGAGCGGCAGCCCCAGTTTGTCGGCCAGCTGGCGGTTGTCGGCGGCCGGCCTTATGCCGACCGACAGGACAAGCATGTCGAATTCGTCTTCCTTCACGGGCGCCTGTGTTTGTCCGGTGACCTGCTCCGGGGTGTACTTGACGCGGACGCTATCCCCGGGACCGGCAGTGATGCCGTAGGGCCTGGCGCGGATAAATTTCGCCGCAGACTGGGAGGCCTGGAAGAACGCCGGGAAATGCCTGCCGAAGTTCTGTATGTCCATGTAGAAGACCGTTATTTCGCTTCCCGGGTTCGTGTGTTTGACCTGTCGGGCCATCCTGAGAGCGTATGAACAGCAGACTGTCGAGCAGTAGTTCGTGTCTTCCGGGCGTCGGAACACCTCGGCGGTCCGGGAGCCAACGCACTGGATGAAGGCAACGCGTTTGGGGCTGGTTCCGTCCGAAGGCCTCGTGATTGAGCTCTTCTCGGCAAGCTGGCGCTCAGCGTCCATGCCCGTGATCACATTTGCCACGCTGCCATAGCCGTACGCGGCATTTTCGCCGGGATTGAATGGTTCATGGCCGGTGGCGAGGACAACCGCATCAACTTCCAGCGGGATTGTCTTACGGCCTGACGCAGGCGTTGAAATGACCGCAGAATACAGCTTGTTGCCCCTGGCTGGAACAAGGCTGAGAAGAGAGGCGGACGTGTATACGTGGATCCGGGGGTTGTTGAGGACTTGTTTGAAGGTGTCGGACGCGACGCAGACATTGCATCGCAGGCAGACATCTGTCGCCTTGCAGCCCATCTCGCGCGCATGGCCACCTATCGTGGCCTGCTTTTCCACGAGGTGCACTTCAACTCCGGCGCGACTCAGCCTGTCGGCGGTCGTGGCGCCCGAGATTCCTGCGCCGATTATCAGGACGCGCCGCATACCCGGTATCCTTCGTTCATGGTTCGGTCACGGTACGGAAAACCAGCAAATCGAAAACCTGATAGTATAGACTGGTGGGTGTCCTGTCAATCCCGTCCGGTACCCCAGGGAGGGCGTGGCCGGCCGTGTTTTCGTCACTTTTTAACGAATTGACGAACTCATCCTGCCGCACGTGCAGTGTCTGTAGTGTTTGCACTGTTCGGTGCAATCGGGTACAAGTCTGCGTCTTGCGGGAGGGATAGCCTCATATGGCGAAACTAACCAGTTCTGTGTGTATGTATCTTGCGGCAATCTGCCTTGTCAGCACTGCCGTGTGTCAGGACGCCGAGCGTACCTTTGGTCTGCAGTCCGTGGACAGCGGGAGGTTCAACGGTCCCTACATCTTTGAAGACGAAGGGAATATCATACTCGGCGACCAACTCTACGGGATAGACATGGAGGAGGGGAATTCCTTCCGGCTACGTTCGCTTGAAGGCGACAAGAAGTTCGGCCCGTTTGAGTTTGTGTATGGCCGGATAATCAAGGTGGCCGGTGATGCGTACATCATCGTAGAGAAAAAAGAGGCAACTCCTGCCGAGAAGCAGGCAGTGGCACCCGCACCGGAACCTGCGCCGGTTCCGGTGAAACCCGTGGTTCAACCCCGTCCGTTGCCGACCCCCGTTCCTGCGGAGAGGTCTGAGGACGTCCGCAAACCGGTTGCTCCTGCAGGCTCTGCGGCAAAACCGATTGCGCCATCGAGGCCCGACGAGGTGCGAGAACCGGTTGTTCGTGATGAGACACCTGACCGGCAGCGTATGCCCCCGGTTGTCAACGAGCCGCGGGCGCCGGCACAGGTGCGTGTTGAGCTATCCGAGATAAAGAATCATGCCGGGGTCACGTTCGTGACAGGAGAGGAAAGTGAGTACGATTTTGCCATAGCGGGGACGGAAATCTCATCGGCTGTGACCATCAAGCGTGATGTGCTTTCCGTCTGCTTCGAGCGTGGTTTCCTGTATGCCAGTTGGGGACTGGTGATGGGCTCTGCCTGGGACGGCAGCGTTGGCAGCCTGACCGGTTACGACAACTTCGGTTTTGACGTGGACGATGGCGACGGGTGGCGTCTGGCTTGCCGCCTTGCAGGGAATCTGGTGTCCGACGACATGTTGTCGGTGCGTTACTATGGGACGCTGTGCCACAGCCGGGAGGAGTACGGCATTGAGTACGGCGGAGTGTGGCAGACCACCCAGACCATCCTCGTGCCAGGCACCGGCACCAACTTTGTTCCCGTGACCATCAACAGGAACACCAGTGACAGGGACAGCATAACCGGTGAGATCACGGAGACCCAGGTGTCTGGAGGCATGACCGTCAGGCTGGCCCTGGACCGGTGGTATGTATACGGTGACGGCCAGCTGGTGGTCGTCAAGGATGTGAGCATGAAACCATCAGTTACCCTCAAGGGTCAGGAATACGAGTTCGAATTGACTGACGAAGAGACTTTTGTCCTGTCGGCAGGTGGCGGCGTGAAGGTGGCAGAACTTGATTTCACGGCCGGCGTCGGCCTTGTCGGAAGACCAGGAATCGTGCTGGGTGCGTCTTTTGAGTTCTGACCCGCATCTTGCACGAGGACTCGTGCAATAAGCGGACTAACCGGTACCGGCTGTGTGCCTGGAAAGGAAGAGGATGAAAGCCGCAATCGTCGAGAAGCCGAATACACTTGTTGTGCGCGATATCCCGGAACCAGTTTGCGGAGATTACGATGCGCTATGCCAGTTGCTGTATGGCGCAACGTGCACCGGCACCGATCAGCACCTGATCTCGGGACGGTTCCCGTGGCCAATCAAGTATCCCGCTGTCCTGGGGCACGAAAGCGTGGGACGAGTGGTGAAGACAGGTTCCCGCGTTCGCTTTCTCAAGAGGGGTGACCTCGTTGCCCGCGTAGGTACGCCGCGTTCGCCGACTGGTGCGTTTGAGATATGCTGGGGCGGTTTTACGGAACTCGGATTGGCTAAGGATTTCAGGGCGATGAAGGAAGACGGACGTCCGGAATCGGAGTGGACGGGCTCAAGGATTCACCAGCCACTGCCGGCCGGAATCGATCCGGCGGGTGCCACGATGATTATCACGTGGCGCGAAACGCTCAGCTACATAACAAGGCTTGGATTCAAGCCGGGGATGAGCCTGCTTGTGGTCGGTTCGGGCGGGAACGGACTTTCCTTCGCCGCACATGCTGTTCATATGGGCGCAAAAGCCGTGGGCGTTGCGGGGAGCCAGGGCCGCAAGTCAAATGTCATGCGCACAGGTGCAGGCCTCTTCTTTGACTACAAGTCGCCCAAGCTGGTCGACGAGATCAAGGCAGCCAGTCCTGACGGTTTTGACTTCATCATCGACGCCGTGGGTAAGAAAGGCGAACTGGACCGTGTTCTGCCGGCGCTCAAATCCGGCGGTACGGTCGGGATATACGGAATTGACGACTTCGGCGCGTGCCTGATCAACCCCAACAATTCGCGGGGAACGTTCACGTTCTGCAAGAACGGGTATGACGAGGCCGAGACGCATGAACGCGTGGTTGAGTTGATCCGTGCAGGAAAGCTCGATGCATCAATATGGCTGGATCCTGCGCACACCTATCCGCTGGCGGATATCAACGCGGCTTTTGACGCAGTTCGCGGCAGGAAATGCGTCAAAGCACTTGTCCGCCTGTCCGGGGAATAGGGCGTCAGGCATTCGAGAGCATTTCGCGGGCGTGTTTGAGCGTGACGCTCGTCAGGTCCCTGCCGCCAAGCATCCGGGCGACCTCCTCAGCACGGTCATTGCCTGACACCTGCCTGATCTCCGTGCAGGTGCGATTGCCGCGGACGGTCTTGGTGACAACGAAATGGCTGGTCCCGTGGACGGCTACCTGGGGCAGGTGTGTTATGCATATCACCTGGTGATGTCCGGCCACGGCCTTGAGCTTCGCGCCCACACTATTGCCCATTTCGCCGCCGAGGTTGGAATCGATCTCATCAAAGACCAGTACAGGGATACGGTCATGCTTTGCGAGGACGGCCTTGATTGCGAGCATCACCCGCGATATTTCGCCGCTCGATGCGATTGCCCGAAGCGGCCGTGAGGGTTCGCCAGCATTCGGAGCAAACCCGAACTCAACCACGTCCATCCCTGTTGGTCCGGGCTCTGCTTCAGCAAGCTGGACGCTGAAAGCGCCGTTCGGAAAACCGAGAGCGCGCAACTCACGTGTAATGGCATC
>Ga0172371_10005712_pt1 | contig 18376 bp, 22 predicted proteins | sample Lak12m_FD_114543 | JGI IMG/M metagenome (GOLD analysis project Ga0172371, IMG submission 114543) | Freshwater microbial communities from Kabuno Bay, South-Kivu, Congo - kab_022012_12m | ecosystem: Environmental > Aquatic > Freshwater > Lake | place: Democratic Republic of the Congo: South-Kivu...
AAACTGCAAGCAGAAGGCGTTTCTCCTAATATTCCATGGCTATACAATTTTAAGATCGACTTCAGGTTTAAATAAGTCAGTGAGCAAAGTGTCAAATAAACCATGCTCTAAAAAAATCTGCCTTAGCTTGCCCGTTCCCCCCCGCTTCGCTCCGGGGAGAATGCGGCAGTTGAGCAGCGAACTCCTGATTTCCCCTCCGCTCCGCTGCGGGGAGAACCAGGAGTTTGAGACAGATGCCCTTCGGGCACTGCTCAACTGCCGCATTGTACGCATAAATTGAACGGCAAATAATTAAGGAGTCATATGATATGGAAGGACGAAGCTATAAGACAGCATTTACTATCGCAAAAACAGGAGAGATTCTTGCTTGGATAATAATTGTCATTGGTATCTTAATCGACTTCTCACTAATGCGAGATTTAAATGTAAAATGGGGTTTTGCAATTATGGGTATTATCGCCATCGTTGGAATTATCCTCGTGTATCTTGCCCAACTTACGCTTATATTTATTGATACTGAGAACAATACTCGCGAGGTCATGCGCGAGATTCGAAAAACTAATGCTATGCTCGCAGAGACTATTGGCAGCATTGCGGCAAATTTAAAGAAAATTGTAGAGAAAGAACAGGTGTAACTTGAATAGTTGTCAAAGGTGCCAATCACCTATACCTGAAGACAATATTTTTTGCCCTAAATGTGGCCATTATTCTGACAAGAAATTTAATGTACAGCCAATAGTATTAAACCATGACGCTGATTTTAAAACACTACAAGCAATTAACTGTGAACCACTCCCTAAAAAAAGACACCCCATTATTGCCATGTTATCATCACTTTTTATTCCCGGTCTCGGTCAGATATATAATGGTCAATTTTTAAAAGCCATTGGCTTTTTCATGTTTTTAATAGTTATTACATTCTTATTCTCTTTTACAAAATTGCAATATCAGTTCTTTGGTTTCAAATTATATATATTCTCTTTTATTCTCTTATATATAATTATGGCGATTGATTCACTTGTCTCTGCAATTAAGAAAAAGGCGGTTATTCATAAACTCTATAATCGGTGGTATTTTCTTATCATATTTGTAGCCTTTTTTGTTGTTATCGATTGCTCAATGATTCCTTTGTGTAAAAGAATACTAAATATTGAAATCTCCAGAATAACGGGAATGTCGGAAAGTCCTGTTTTGCTCTCTGGAGATCACGTTGTCATAGATTTACGATATGATGGACGACAATATATTCCTCAAAAAGGTGACGAGATTATTTTCAGAAATCCAGACGATCCTAATAAAATGATGGTAAAGCATGTTGCTGCTGTTGAAAATGAATTAGTTGAGATAACAAATAAAACTCTCTATATTAATGGCTTGCGAATTGACGGTCCAAACGAACAACATAGTGAAGATTCAATGGTACTAACGGGTAATAATATAAAAGATGATTTTGGACCATACACAGTACCCAAAAATCATTTGTTTGTTTTAGGTAATAATCTTGAAAAAAGTTATGACAGTCGTCATTTTGGCTCTATCAGCATTGATTCAATTCGTGGAAAAGTTCTTTATATTTTTTGGTCATGGGATGAAAATAATAAACCCCGTTACGATAGACTAGGTCATATGATACAATGAATATAACCTTTGGGAGTCACTCAGGATATTTCTTACGGATAAAATAACATTGATCAAAAATAGGGACACCACCAATACTGTTCGGTATAAATATTGCTGATTTTAACAGAGGGAAAATAGGGACAGGAACCGTTTAAAAGAGGGCACAAATAAGGACGCCGAACAAGCCGCTGCACCGGACCGCCGATAAATCCGGCTCCCAGTGAGCTTTACGTTATGTTTAAAGGAGAAAACAATGCCAGGTTCTTATCAACGAACGAGAATTTCAGTTGATTTAAAAACCGTCTCAAATACAAAAGTGATAGAGTTTGAAACACCACCAAGATATAGAAACTTAGCTGTAGATATAAGTAGAAATAATAAGTTGGTGCTATATAAAATTCTATCTATGAACGGAAACAATGAAGGTGGGACGCGGGCAAAGGTCGATAACATTACGCAAACAAGTGGTTTTTGCAGGGTAATAATTGACAATTGCCAATATAAAATACACAGCAGCTATACAGGTCAAATTAGCGTTGGCGTTGAAGAATATTGAACATAACAAGACGCTCCACGGGATCGGCGTGCACACACGCTTCCCCGTGAGCTTTTGCGTTGTACGCACAGATAAATGGTAATCAAGAAAAAGGCGGCATTGTACCACTATGAACGATTTTAGAGAATTGAGAGAAAATATAGACTCCTTGATTGGTGAAATTAAATCATGGATTGGGGAGAAATCCATTTCTGAATCTATGCGGCGAATTGAAAAAGCCAACGAATATTTGATAAAGCTCAAACAACTTGCTAATGGCGATATTCAAAATAGAATTGTTTCAAACCGCGCTTTCGAGCTTGAATCCTTAGCGAGGAAGGTTGATGAGATATTATCAAAACGAGAGGCAGGAAAAAAGGAAGACGGCAATATTGCCCTAAAATGCAATTGGAATGATAAATATTATAAAGCTCCATGCAGTTTGACAGCATATAATTTCAATTTATCAGAGGGCAAAGCATGGTGTAGCTCCCCACTAAGTAAATGTCGGGAGTTTACAGATGAAGTATCTTTAGCACATCACCCTTGTTATGAGAGTATCGCACTGAAAGAGATGTACTTTGGCGCTGGATGGGATCACACTGGAGAGAAAACGCAGCCTCGCCACATATACAGCGTTAGGCGTGGCAGGTTGGCAATTTTGACGACGAGGTCGCCCGGCGCTGAAGAGAAAGACAGATTAATAATTGGTTGTCTCTTTATTGATAATGTGGCCGACGATCCAGGGGAAGAAACTAAAATTTATGGAGACAGGGCAAAATCGATAGAAATTGATTACGACGAAATAGAAGTTAAATTTTGGGACTACTACAAGAATGCAGGGGATGAAAATCTTATACGTTGGGCGTGCGGCCTATTTCGCTACATATCAAACGCGACGGTTTTAAATATTCTTAAGGGAATCGGCGAAAAATATAAAAACTCAGGGCGTGATGTCTCCAAAATAATTGAATTGATTCGCTACTATGAAGACTTAACAAAAAAACCAGAATGAAAAGAATATCAAATGAGAGTACAACAACGACATCGAGAGGGACGCAGGAATAGCCGTCATTCTTTTTCAGTTTCAGCGTGGTTGCCCCGCGCCCCTCATGCCGGGCGTTATGCCTATGCAATGAAAATATATTTGCAACTCAGGAAAACATGATATACTAAGATAAAATCAGTATTTGTGGAGGTAGAAATGACAAAAACCAAGGAGCTTTTTGACGAAGCAATTTCGTTACCTGTGGAGATAAGGACGCAACTTGTAGACAAACTTCTACGAAGCCTGCATCCTACTCAGAAAGAAATAGACGAATTGTGGGCGGATGAGGCGGAAAAGAGAGTTAAAGAAATAAAAAGCGGTAAAGTAAAGACAATACGAGGAGAGGAAGTATTTAAGAAAATCCATGATAGGTTAAGCTCTTGAACTATTCTTTCCATCCCGATGCTGAAAATGAGCTAAATGAGGCTATTGATTATTATAACAAGTGCCAGACTGGCCTCGGGTTGGAATTTGCAAGAGAAGTCTACTCCACAATCCAGAACATCCTTTTATTTCCTCAGGCATGGACTCCTCTTTCCGCAAATACGAGAAGATGCTTGACTAACCGTTTTCCATACGGCGTTATATACCAAATTACTGCTGATGAAATATTCATAATCGCTGTAATGCAACTCAACAGAGAACCTGGATATTGGAAAAACAGGGAAAAGAAGGCATAACAATCAAATCCAGCGGATGGCGTAAAACGCCACCGCTGATCTCAAGCATTCCCCACTCGCTCCGCTCGTGGGGAATGCGGTGCTGAGCGGAGTGGGTGTGCCTGCGCTCCGCGAGTGGGGAACCAGGCACAGGAGCGGACATGCCGCTCAGCGCCGCATTAGAGGTATCCAAATTGTTTCAACAAGCTCCAATTTTTGTATTCGCTGATTCCACTAAATCATCCTATGGTTACAGTACTTCGGCGAAAGATTCTGGGTTCCAAGACGCAAAAGCTGACACCGTTTTTTCCTTTACCTGCCCTTATTGCCAATTGGAATGTGAATCAGAGCATGAGTCCACTAGCTACGGCGTCACAGGCTGGGTAAAAGACTGGTTTACTTGCTGCCCCAGATGTGGATGGTGGTCGTACGAAAGCGATAGCGACGATACTGATGGAAATCCGACCTACCACTCCGTAGCGGCAATTTTGAGGAAGTTCGATTGTGATTCGCCAGATATTCCAATAGATCCATTGGTGTCATACATTGCACAAAATCAGGATCTAATCCGCGAAATTCATCCAGCTAAGCTTGAGGAATTAGTGGGGGCTGTTTATTCGGAAGTTTTAGGTTTCAAGGTTGAGCGTTGTTCATATGCAAGGCCAGATAAAGGAATTGATTTGATTGTGGTAAATGCAACTGAGAAGCGAACTCTGGCCATACAGGTTAAGCGCTACAAAAGGCCGATCGAGCTAGGTATGATTCATCAGTTCTTCGGCGCGATGGTCGAAGATGATCGAAAGGAGGGAGTATTCGTTACGTCGGGAAAGTTTCGTTCAGGGGCCTTAACCACAGCAGCTTCATTGAAGAGAAAAACCAATATAAAGATTGATCTAATAGATGGTAAACGATTATTAGAGTTTATTGGCATCATGAATCTTGCACGACCGAAACCACAAGCGAGTGACTTTCCTTTTTGGATGAGTCACCCATATTTCGGAAAACGATAAGATGTAGCAACCGAACCTCTAACAAAGCAAATTCAGCCGACGCTAAAAAGCTGCGCGGCTGATTTGCCACGTTGTACATAGAAAATACATAGAAAATAAATAAATGAAAACTTCAACGTAATCTGGCATAATTTACAAAGCATCATGGATTACGATGAATTTAACGGAGCCCCTGAAGACTATTTTGAGCCAAGTGCGCCAGATCATTATTTTTTACAGTCTCAAGAGGAGATTCGCGAGCTTTATGAAGGAAACAGAGAAAGTGTTTACTATATCAGACAGCTTCAGGTTAAGTTTGAAAAGAAGTATTATCACTGGATTACAAATAATGCTATCATCGGCCTTTTTAAAATTGGATATTTAAAAGATATGAGAATACCGAAGGAGAAAGGCACGTCAACTCGTTTTTTCATTCACAAGGCAAACAGATATGCGAAGCGGACGATAAACAGTATCGAAAAAATAATTGAAGAGTATTCTCAGGATCATATAACGAGAAGTTGTGGCCACAGAGCGGAGGATTTATTTTGTAATGCGCTCGCTATGCGAGGGTTTATGCCCAAAGCCAAAAAAGTAAAGGAGTATAACGATAAAAAATGGGAAAAAACAGGGCATGATTTAGATTTCGTATTTAATAGAGATGGGGTTGATTACGGTTGTGAGATTAAAAATACACTGGGGTATATTGATAAGGAGGAGCTTGAAATTAAACTTGAAATGTGTGCTTTTTTCGGAATAAAACCTTTTTTCATAATGCGATACTCACCTAAAACCTATAACAAATTAATCTACGCTCAAGGCGGGTTCGTTTTGATTTTTGAAACACAAATCTATGAACTGAGCCAGGAGATTTTAGTAAAAAAGATAAAAGATGTTTTAGGTTTACCTGTTATATGTTCTAAGGCGATTCCTGATGGAATAATAGATCGGTTTGAGAAATGGCATACGATAAATGTGTGAATTCATTTTTAAATTCGCAAACGGCATAGGCTAAGTAGCTGTTTTTAAAGGCTTATTCGAATGCCCCTATGAATACTATAATGTCTATCTAAGTACAACAACCGCTTCGAGAGGGACGGGGCGATAAATGTGGTTTGATCTTGACTTTTTTGCCCTACGCCTCGCCCCTCAAGCGAAGCGTTCCCCACTCGCTCCGCTCGTGGGGAATGCGGCGCTGAGCGGAGTGGGTGTGTCTGCGCTCCGCGAGTGGGGAACCAGGCACAGGAGCGGACATGCCGCTCAGCGCCGCATTATGTTTAGGCGTATAATGATACGGTATGGTTCAAAGGAGCCATAATGAAACTGAAGTTTGAGTGGGACGAAGAAAAAGCTAAAGCGAATCTCAAAAAGCACAGAGTTAGTTTTGATGAAGCCACAACGGTTTTCATCGATCCATTTTCAATTACGATACCTGATCCTGACCATTCGGGGGAGGAGCAACGGTATATTGACATCGGTAGTTCTGATAAAGACCATGTACTGGTAGTGGTTTATACCGAACATGGCTCGAACATACGTATTATCAGTTGTCGTAAGGCAACCCCATCGGAGCGGAAACTTTATGAAGAAGGGAGTAACTAAAGTGGTACAGGTGGAGGAGAACAATATGCGTGCCGAATATGATTTTACAGGCGGAGTACGTGGTAAGCATTACAGAGCCATGCAAGTTGGGTATACGGTTACTATTCATAAGGCAGATGGTACAACTGTCACTAAGGACGTAATGCCAAAAGAGGGCGCAGTTGTTCTAGAACCAGATATTCGAGAGTATTTCCCAGACTCGGAATCTGTGAATAGGGCTTTGCGTTGCTTAATTCCGCTGCTGCCCAAAAAGCGTAGAGCAAAGACGAAGAAAGCCTAACAACTCCCTGCATCTGACCGCCAACAGCGTAACGTTTTTAGAAAGTTCTGTGCCCCATCAAGGTTTGATGGTTTTTTAAAGGTTTTGTGCTCTGTATTGTTGGCGACGAGTAAGTTCAATTGTTAGGGTTCAAACGGGAGAAAACTAAGGGGACGTTCTGGACTAATTAAACTAAAGAGATTATAATTTTTGAAAATTGGAAAGGGGCAATTGATGCCGCGTCAAGCACGTCTGGATTCACCCGGAACACTTCATCACATTATAGTGCGTGGGATAGAAAAGCACAGGATAGTCGATAATGTAAAAGATCAAGAGGATTTTGTATCCAGACTTGGAGGTATTGTAAAAGAAACTAAAACAGCAATTTATGCATGGGATCTGATGACAAATCATGCACACATACTTCTTCGAAGTGGAACTGATGGGATATCGAAATTCATGCGGCGATTTTTGACAGGATATGCGATTACATATAATCTGCGCCATAACCGTCACGGACACTTGTTTCAGAACCGATATAAATCAATTACTAAAGCAAGAGCAAGGCATCTGCGGTAAAAATTGCTATTAATGATTATCTGAGGAGAAAGAAGATTGACAAAATAAAGTCAATGAAGGGGAAAATGGAATTTACCATGACAGCAGATGAGATACGGCATCGTGAAAGGTGATAAGGTTCTTATAGATACATCAATATGGATTGAGTATTTCGGGAATCAGAATAAATTTATCTGTACTATAAAGAAATTCATAGAGATAGAACTTATTGCTTAATCCTCAATTTATCGAGATTCACTCTATCCTTCATCAGCTTCTTTAAATCCATGGGCTTGAATGCGCCTTTTTCTGTAAAAATGGCAGTAACGTATTTATGAGGGGTTACGTCAAATGCAATATTTCTTACGCTTACACCATCCGGTGCTATCCGGAATTTTCCAAATATATATGTAACCTCTTCAGGCCCTCTTTCTTCAATGGGTATATGTTCTCCAGAGGCGATAGAAAAATCTATACTGCTGATAGGAGCAGCCACATAGAAAGGTATATTATTTTCTTTGCAGAGAACAGCTAACGAATAAGTTCCTATTTTGTTTGCCACATCACCGTTTCGCGCTGTCCTGTCAGTGCCAACGATCACAAGGTCTATTTCCCCTCTCTTCATAAGAGCGCCTGCTGTATTATCAGTAATAAGTGTAACAGGCACTCCTTCCTGCATAAGCTCCCAGGCCGTAAGTCTTGCGCCCTGAAGCACAGGCCTTGTCTCATCAGCTATAACCTGAATCTTCTTGCCCTGTTCGATTGCAACGAATATCGGCGCTGTTGCTGTGCCGTACCCACCAGTCGCGAGCGCTCCTGCATTACAGTGAGTAAGGATTGTATCGCCATCCTTAATGAAATCTGCACCCCATCTGCCGATAGCCTTATTCACCTCAATGTCCTCTTCGAGAATCCTCTTTGCCTCCTCTATGAGGAGTTTTTTCAATCTGTCCACTGGTTCATCTTTTCTTCTTATCAAGAAACTTGTTATCCTTTCCACAGCCCACTTTATATTTACTGCTGTAGGTCTTGTAGAAAGCATCTCATTAAATACGGGCATGAGCTTTTCCATGAATTCTTGAAAATTCTTTACCTTTATATCCTGTGCTCCAATGGCAATTCCCATCGCTGCTGCAATCCCTAGAGCAGGCGCTCCCCTTATCCACAGTTTTTTTATCCCTTCCGCAACCCGCATATAATCCGTACACTCAACAAAAGCAACATCAAAAGGCAGTCTTGTCTGGTCAAGTATTATTACCTTACCGTTTTTCCACTCTATTGCTTTAACCATAACACTCTAAGTTATTGAGTAACCATTCAGTGAAGCATGGCGGCTTACAAAAGCGACGCACCCTTCGACAAGCTCAGGGTGACATTACACGACACATTGTAGGTTTGTCATGGTGAGCTTGTCGAATCCATGACAGCCAAACTCCACCCTTCACTGAAGGGTTACGTTATTGATTTAATTACCCACAAAACGGTGAGACAGATTACCGCAATAACCGTTCCCCAGGATATATAGTTATACATTTTAGAATTGGTGAACTCTCCCATAAGCTTCCTATTGTTTATAAGCAATATGGCAAACACAAGGACAAATGGCAACAATAGGCCATTAATAACTGCGGAGAGCACCATCAAAAAAACAAGTGGCGCACCAGGAATTAACACAAGCAACGAAGCCAACGCTATTGTTAATGTATAAATCCACATAAACTGAGGCGCTTCCTTGAAGGTTTTATTCACACCTCTTTCCCAGCCCATGGCCTCACAGATATAATATGCTGTTGCAAGGGGGACAATTATTGCGCCGAGTAAGGAAGCATTTGCGAGAGATATAGCGAATATAAGAGATGCGTAGTCTCCTGCAAGAGGCCTTAGCGCTAACGCAGCTTCTGAAGCCTCATTGATCCTGATTCCATAAGGGAACAAAAGCGCGCCGCAGGTCACAATGATAAAAAAGCTTATAATGTCGGTTATGGAGCATCCGATGACTACATCCAGCCGTGAAGCTTTGTAATGTTCCTTTGTGATTCCCTTTTCTGCTATAGATGACTGGAGGTAGAACTGCATCCAGGGGGTAATCGTTGTTCCGATGATTGCTAGGCTCATCATTATGTATTCAGAATTCCATTGTAATTTTGGGAGAAATGTTTGTTTTACTACGGTATTCCAGTCGGGTTTTGCCAGGACTCCAGATATGATATACCCGAAGAATATAATGCAGGCATAGAGCAGTATGATCTCCACAACCCTATAGCTTCCTTTTGTGACAAGAATCCATATAGTGACAGTTCCCAGAGGCACCATTATGTATTTTGTAAATCCAAGAATTTCCATACTTGCAGCCCATCCCGCAAGGTTAGCCACAGTATTTCCGAAGTTTGCAATAAGGAGACCTAACATCATAAAGAATGTTGTCTTAATTCCATAGTTTTCACGAATGAGGTCAGAAAGCCCCTTGCCAGTAATAACGCCCATGCGGCCTACCATCTCCTGTATTACAACAAGTGCTACGGTTGTCGGTATCAATGTCCAGAGAAGGGAGTATCCAAAACGGGCGCCTGCTACAGAATAGGTAGTGATGCCGCTCGCGTCATTGTCAATGTTCGCGGTTATTATCCCTGGTCCCATTATGGATAGGAATATAATAATTTTTCTCCAGCGGTTCATACCGTTTTCCTTTTGCGCTTTGCAGCAGGTGGGAGGATTCTGTCAAGGACATCATCTACAGTAACAATGCCGAGCATACACCCTTCAGTGTCAACGACCGGAAGCGCAACAAGGTTGTACTTTGATATGATAGCAGCAACCTCCTTCTCATCAGCCTCAGGGGCAACTATTTTGAGTTTAGTTTCCATAATATCTGAGAGTCTTGCGTCCAGACTGGCAAGAAGTAATTCTCTCAATGAGATAACGCCGAGAAGTCTTTCACCGGCATCTATAACATAGATATAATAAACAGTCTCCACCTCTTCTGCATATTTTCTGAAGTCCTCTATCGCTTTTTTTACAGTGTTTTCTGGATGGTATGCTATAAATTCATTTGTCATTAAGCCGCCTGCTGTATCCTCTTCATGACTTAGGAGTTCCTGTATATCTTCAGCCTCTTCCTTCTCAATGCTCTCAAGTATCTCTTTTGCCTTGTCCATGGGAAGGTCGCTCAGGACATCCGCAGCTTCATCAGGCGGCATCTCTTCAATAATATCTGCTGCCTGGTCTGTATCCATTCCAGTTATTATCGCTGCCTGGACATCGGGTTGCAGTTCTGAAAGTGCTTCAGCAGCAGTTTCAACATCAAGACCCTTGAAAAATGATGCGCCTTCTTTGTGTGAAACCTGGCTGATTATCTCTGCAATGTCAGCAGGGTGCAGCTCTGATACCATCTGCCTCGGTACCGTGAGCGATATTTTTGTAAGTTTTGGTTCAAGCGGCTGGATGTAATTCCAGCTTATGAGATTGTAAGGAAGGCGCTTTTTAAAGAGCTTCATCAGGTCCTCTCCGCCTCTTTCAACTCCGAGCCGCCGCATAATCCCCCTTGCTCCTACATCAACCGCAATGAGAACCGCCTCTGAATTATAGCCCTGGAGTTTAACATCATTCACCCTTACGACCTTTGCGCCGTTTGCATCAACGATCTGTTTATCGAGAATATCCCTGACCAACAGGAGGTCTTTTTCGTTAAACTCATAAGGCTGAAGGGTTTCACCGTAAACATTTGCAGAGATTATCCTCTTGTTGAATATGCTCAGGTCGGTCCATGGGAGCTTTAAAATCTTATTTTTCTTCTCTATTATCAGGACAGAAACCTTCGGGAGTGGCTCACCTTTAACAATCACGAGGTCTTTTACTCTGCCGAGTTCATCGCCCTTAGGGTCAAGAATGGGCTTTTTCAGTATTTCACTAAAAAAAAGTTCACTAAAAAAAGGCATCTATTTCCTCCGAAACATGATTCTTTTAATCCACCAGTTGCAAAAATTGTTTTACATTTGCTCCGAAAATAGAAAATACCACTAACTTATTGAATTTATTTTTTTTAAGTAATCTCCCCTACCCCCTCTTTATGAAAGAGGGGGATGGAAGGGAGTTACTAATTTTTACCTGAAAATACCTCTAATACCTCAAATTCCCCCCTTTTTCTAAAGGGGGGCAAGGGGGGATTACAAATTTCCATCATCCTTTGAGTCTCTTTGAGACATGTTTCATTTTCCTTTGTGCCGACTTTGTCGGCATGATTGTTTAGGTTAACTTAAAAGTATAGCCCACATGTTTTTATTTCGGCAACATGACCTTTATAAGCCGCCCAACCTTTATTCCGATAAGCCTTACCTTCTTTTTCAATTCAATCCTTCCAAGCGCCTCAAATGCTGCCTTTCGAACGATATCTATTGAATCAGTAAAATCATCAAGCGTCTTTGCTCTTGTATGGGTCTTAAAATCGCTAAATCTTATTTTAATTGTAATGGTCTTTCCTTTATAACCAAACTGTTTCATGTTATCCACAACATCCTGTGCAAGCTCTGCAAGGTTTTTAGCGATTGTCTGCCAGTTATCTGTATCAGTCTGGAAGGTAATCTCCCTGCTCATAGACTTTGGCTCCCAGTGTGTCACTACAGGGCTTTCATCTATTCCCTTCGATGCCTCATAGAGATAACGGCCATAGGACTGACCAAAATCTGCAACAAGCTCTTCAAGGGTCTTTGATGCAAGCTTGCCTATTGTATTAATTCCGATATCTTTAAGACAAGCCTCTGTCTTTGGACCTACTCCCCAAAGCTTTCTCACAGGCAGAGGCCATATTAACCTCTCAATATCTTTTTCAGAAACCATTGTAAGGCCGTCAGGTTTTTTCATATCAGATGCGATCTTTGCGAGCAACTTGTTTGGAGCAATACCTATGGAGCACGTAAGGTGCAGTTCATCTTTTATCTTCTTCTTAATCTCCCTGGCAACTTCTTCAGAGCCTATATTTAAATCAGTTATATCAAGAAATGCCTCATCTATTCCCACATCTTCAAGTAAAGGAGTAAAGCTTCGGAGTATGCCCTTTATTATCTTTGATACCCTCGAGTACTCATCATAATCAACCGGCAGGAATACAGCCTCAGGGCATAACCTGTATGCTGTCCTCAAAGGCATTGCAGAATGGATACCGTATTTTCTTGCTTCATAAGATGCGGTCGACACTACACCCCTCTTAGTTGGATCACCTGCTCCGCCTATGACAACAGGTTTACCTCTTAATTCAGGATGCCTCTTCTGTTCAACAGCGGCAAAAAAGGCATCCATGTCTATGTGAAGGATGCGACGCATGATAATTTATTCTATCAGAAATTGTCTTTGCGCACTCAAACCTCTCCTTTCTTTTTACATGTAATCCTCTGTAGAATGATAGGTAATATTAATATCTCATAAATTTTCAGAGGTGTAATTTGGACAAACTTATAATTCACGGCGGTAAGAGACTTAAAGGTGAAGTTTATATAAGCGGGGCAAAAAATGCAGCCCTCCCTATATTAGCAGCATCCATCCTCGCATCTGGATCAAGCATTATAAGCATGGTTCCTAATTTGAAGGATGTCATCACTATTGGCAAACTGCTTACATACTTCGGCGCAGGGTTTCTCTATAAAGATGGGAAGGCGATTATAAACACGGAAAAGATCAACGCACTCGAAGCGCCATATGACCTTGTAAGGACAATGCGCGCTTCTATCCTGGTGCTTGGACCGTTGCTTGCAAGATTTGGCAGAGTAAAGGTATCTCTTCCAGGAGGGTGCGCTATTGGCGCAAGGCCCATAAATCTGCATCTGATGGGTCTTGAAAAGATGGGCGCAGATATAAAACTTGAATCAGGCTATGTCATTGCTAAAGGGAAAAGACTTAAAGGCGCATCAATCTATCTTGACACACCAACGGTCACAGGAACTGAAAACCTGATGATGGCGGCCTCACTCGCAAAAGGTAGAACATTATTAGAGAATGCCGCGAGGGAGCCAGAGGTAGTTGATCTTGCAAATACTCTCATTTCGATGGGGGGAAAAATAAAAGGTGCGGGAGAGAGCATCATTGAGATAGAAGGAGTAGACGAACTCAGGCCGGTGCGCTATTCAATAATACCTGACAGGATCGAGGCAGGAACCTTTATGACGATTGCGGGTATTACAGGCGGTGATATTATTATTAAAGGGTGCAGACTGGAACATCTGGATGCTCTGATGATGAAACTCAGGGAGGCTGGGCTTGCATTTGAGCATGTTCCGGAGGGCCTCCGCGTACTTGGCCCATCCAGGCCAAAGGCTGTCGACGTAAAGACAATGCCATATCCTGCTTTCCCAACTGATATGCAGGCACAGTTTATGGCCCTTATGAGCATTGCCGATGGCACAAGCATCATCAAAGAAACAATTTTCGAAAACAGGTTTATGCATGTTGCAGAACTCAGGAGGATGGGGGCTGACATCATATTGGAAGGCGGGACCGCAACAGTAAAAGGAACTACAAAGCTAAAGTGCGCGCCTCTAATGGCAACTGATTTAAGGGCGAGTGCATCACTTGTTGTAGCAGCGCTTGCAGCAAAAGGAGAGACTACTATACACAGACTTTACCACCTTGACAGGGGATATGAAAAAATGGAGGAAAAACTAATTAAGCTTGGAGCAGATGTCAGGAGGGTTAAAGAATAAATTTCAAATGTCAAAGCTCAAAGTCCAAATATTTCGACATTTGGATTTTGAAATTTGGATTTTCATCTGATATATGCTTCTGTGACATATCTTCGCATCATCCTGTGACTGTTGAAGTAATAGGCATTTTTACCTATTGCATTCTGCATCATTCTTACCCAGGTAAGTCTGTCGTTATAAAACAGGGGTATAATTATATATTCAAGTTTATTGTATAGGTCCTCACCATCTAGGGTATCCTTAGCATCAACCAGTATTTTTTCTGTAGGACCCGGGCCTATAGACCAACCGGTGAATCCCTCTATATGGCCTTCTATCCACCATCCATCAAGCACACTGAAATTTATTACACCATTGTGCGCGGCCTTCATGCCGCTTGTGCCTGAGGCTTCTCTGGGCCTCAAAGGTGTATTAAGCCACACATCACTGCCAGAGACCATCTTGAGTGCAAGGTCCATATCGTAATTTTTTAGATAAGCAATTTTAATCTTATCCTTGAGCCTTTCTTTGACAGAAAATATCTTCTCTAGCATCTTCTTGCCTGGCTCGTCCTTCGGGTGGGCCTTACCCGCATATATAATCTGGAGTCTTCCTTCACCTAGCCTTTCAAGCCTTTCTATATCGCTATATAAGAGGTCAGCTCTTTTATATGCAGTTACCCTTCGTGCGAATCCTATTGTAAGTATATCAGGGCTCATTTCAACACCCGTAGTCTTTTTGACATAATCTAAAAGAACCTTTTTTGCCTCGAGGTGCGCATTCCAGAGTTCTTCGTCCGGTATGCGGCCAACCCTCACAAATAATTCAGGTTCATTAGCCCAGCCGGGAAGATACCTGTCATATAACCTTTTAAAGCTGTCGCAGGTCCAGGTGTATGAGTGTACACCGTTTGTGATAGCGCTTATTTCGTATCCTGGGAACATGTTTCTTGAAACCTCACCATGCTTTTTTGCAACCCCATTAATAAATTCGCTCAGGTTTAATGCGAGAAGAGTCATATTAAGGTGATCACTGCCGCCAAGCTCCTTTAAAACGTATAATGGTATGGGTTCTCCTAAAATCCTGCCGACGAGGTCGTATGGAAACCTGTCATGGCCAGCCTCAACAGGCGTATGTGTTGTAAATACGCAAAGGTCTTTTACCCTTTCTACATCCCAGACCAGTCTCTCAACCCATACTTCTTCTACCGGCCGTTTAAATCTATTGAGAAGTTCAATGGTAAGAAGGCTTGAATGTCCCTCGTTCATGTGATATTTCTTTATTTCAAAGCCAAGCTCATGAAGCATCCTTACACCACCAATGCCGAGGACTAGCTCCTGCTTCAGCCTGTAAGCCAGGTCGCCGCCGTATAGATAAGAGGTAATCTCTCTGTCCTCCGGCGTGTTTCCTTCCACATCTGTATCGAGAAAGAAGACCGGCACATTACCGCGTGTCAGACTTTCCACATTATATTGCCATACCTGAACCAGTACATTTCTTCCCTCAATCTGGACCGTAATCTTTACAGGAAGCAAAGTCATATATTCGGATGGATCCCATGAAAAGGGCAGCTCTGTCTGCCTTCCATTCTCATCCAGTTCCTGTTTGAAATATCCCTTTTTGCTGAGAAGGGTAACAGCAACCATCGGCAGTTTAAGGTCAGCGCCAGTCTTGATGGTATCTCCAGCAAGCACACCGAGACCGCCGCTATATGTGGGAATTTCATTTTTGAGGCCTATCTCCATTGAGAAGTACGCTATCTTTGGTTGTTTTGTAAATTCAACAAGACTTGATAAATTCATGACAATATATTTTAAGCTATTTGCACCAAATAATTCAGAAGTTTTTATATCAATTCATTAAAATCAAATATATGCAAAAATTCATTTGACTTCTTCGATTTTACCCTTGAATTAGCCCTTGCCTTATAAAGGATATATCTAATCCCATATTTTTTTGCTGTTTTTAGAATCTCCTCAGTATCATCAATAAAGAGCGTCTTGTATTTATCAAATCCGAGGCGTTTTTCTGCCTCCTTCCAGAACTTTATATTCTCTTTTGGATAACCGGCATCAAATGAAGAAAGCACAGAATCAAAATACTTTCCTATGCGGGTTCTTTTGAGTTTCAGGTCAATAGCCTTATAGTGGGCATTTGTAACAAGAAAGACTTTCTTTTTCTGCCTTTTCACCATCTTTAAGAAATCCTCCACATGGGGGTGAACCTCTATAAGATGCTTTATCTGTTCTTTTAAGGCAGGGATATCAAGATCAAGCTCTTTTGACCAGAAGTCAAGATCTGTCCAGTTTAAGGTGCCCTCATGAAACTTATATTTTGTCATGAGTTCCTCTTTTGCCTTACCGAATGTAATATTATTTTTTTCAGCATATTTTTCAGGCACAAGATGTTCCCAGAAGTAATCATCAAAATATCTGTCAAGGAGCGTGCCATCCATATCGAGGAGGATGTACTTTATATCCTTCAAAGGAATCTTTACTGAATTCATTTTACCCTTCATCAAACTAAAACTTATTTGAGCAGATTTATTTTTGAGCCGAAAAGAACCAACCCTTTAATCTTTCTATAGTGCTTCCAGTTTCTGGTCAACAGAGGCAAGCCCTTGTGAAGCGCTGTTGCTGCTATCAAGGCATCTTCCTTTGATATTTCTGGATATTCATCAAGCAGGGCTGAATATCTACCGGCTATATCGGCTGTTATATTGATAACCCTATGTTTCCCTAATACATAAAGGATTGCCTGTTTTTCCGAGTTTTTCAGCCCTTGCTTTGCAAGGAGTTCTTTCTTTGTAATCACTGAGTAATATATCGTGAACTCTTCATTCTCAATGATTTCTTCAAAGTAGCCATGATTAAAGTAATCGATAAATATGTCTGTATCGATCAGGACTTTGATTTTTGCCACTTCATGATCTCATTGAGGAATGTTTTTGCTGAAACCTCTTTTGACTTTTTCCTTAAAGACCTAACATGCGCCACACTATCCTTCACATCCGTATAGCCATAGGGGTTAAGTTTTTCTCTGACCATTTCCTCAAGCAGGGTAACAGGATAGACGCCTTTTTTCTTAGCTTCTTTTATAACTGCTCCTTTCAAAGATGAATCAAAAGAGAGAGTCCATTTCTCCTTTTTAAGAATTGCCTTTGTCATTTCATACCTCCTATACGTATATTATACGTATCATTTCAAGGTATGGCAAGGATATTTTATAGCAGTATTTTTGTTTTTCAAGAATTTATTGCTCTTTTATGGCAGACTCTAAAAGGCTTATTCATTTTGTCAAAGGTAAAGAAACAACTCCTTTCTTCCTTTCTATACTTCTGACACAGCTACAGCCCAAGCCGCTCTGTATTGCAATTCAAGCTGAAATTTCAGGAGATGAAAGGACTAAACTGTTACCTCCAACAACTATTATTGCTTATCCCAGGTAAGGATTTTCTGGATGTGTTTATATAATGAAGGCTGCTTTTCAGGATTTATTTCTTCATTTAATTCGATGCCCATAAAATAAATATTCCCTATGTCTTTGTTGTATACAATGCATCCTTCAATAGAATCTGTTTTTATGCCATCGATAGATATGAAATTAATGGTGGTAATTGATACATTCGTTTCGATTTCTAATTGATAATTGAACATTAATTTCTCAATAAAATCTTCATCCTGAATTACGAAAGGTTTGTGTTAATGTCATTGCGAGGAGCGAAGCGACGTGGCAATCTTTAGCACTAAAGACGAGATTCCTCACGGAGTTTACCCTGAGCAAAAAGACAAGATTCCTCGCTTCGCTCGGAATGACAGTGAGCGAAGGACTCGGAATGACATTTATGAAACATTTCATACATACCCTTTCGTAATTTGAGTTCAATTTTTTACAACTAAATCACAATTGTAGATTTCAGGAAGGCGCGATAAGCAAATATTTATTATAATCAAACAATCCCTACAGGGAATGTCAAACTTTCCTAACAGACACTTGCACAATATAAAATTATTGCTATACTTTAATTAAAGATTCACGCTAATTAGAGTCTGTCCATAAACTCCCAGTTTTCCGATTTACGGATGCAAATCCACACCGGCAGTCTTTCACTTTTTCAAATTTTGTTGAATGATTTTTTAAAAGCATGCGTCGCATCAGCATTTTTAGTGATTTTGGACATGGATTTCCCTTTGTAACCTTTTTATACCGGTAATTTGCCTGGCGTCATTGCATCTGCGTTTTCATCTTTGCAAGGAGCGCCCCCGTCATCACACGAATGTTGTAAACGATCACGTTCAAGTACACCTTGGCGTCAAACCTTGCCCTTGTTTTCCATTCGCACCGAAACAGTTCATATCCTCTTTTAAAATTAGAAATCACCGCTTCTATGCCGCTGCGCCATTTCTTTAAACGTGTCTCAATATTCTTGCTTCTTACA
>Ga0172371_10005714_pt1 | contig 18374 bp, 12 predicted proteins | sample Lak12m_FD_114543 | JGI IMG/M metagenome (GOLD analysis project Ga0172371, IMG submission 114543) | Freshwater microbial communities from Kabuno Bay, South-Kivu, Congo - kab_022012_12m | ecosystem: Environmental > Aquatic > Freshwater > Lake | place: Democratic Republic of the Congo: South-Kivu...
GCTGCTACTGATTGTGCTGCTTCCGGTGCTGGTGTTTGCCAATTCAATTCTAAGGGTGGAACCAGGCAGCGGAAAAGTGGATAGGGACTCCGCCAAGGATTATAGCTTTCGCTATCATAATCTGGCAGACGATTTCCACTTGTCCGGTCCCGTGAAATGGGCAATTCGCTTCAATTTCCGGGAATACTCGGTTAACGACTCGGCAACCTTTAACCTCAATGCCATCAGGATCTATAATCCTCTGGCAGGAACAGCCCAAAATCTGAGACTGCGGCTCAGTTTGCGCAATGAAGCATCGGTAACGCCTGTGCCGGGGATCACCAATTACTTTCCCGGAACCACAGTCTATGACACCCTCACCGTGAACGTGGTGCAAAACGTTCAGGATGTGCTGTTTAGCGGCATACCGGGCAGTTTGAAAGTAGTGTGGCTGGTGATCGAAATGAAAGATCCCATCTCCGGCAGATATCTTTCAGCTTCCGAAGGCAGCGGTACACATAGCTATTACTATTTCGGACCGCCAAACACCGAGGAAGCCAATTACTGGAGCAGCCTGAACGAAGCGGGGTATAACTCAGAACTGCGTTTTGATGCGGTGGGCACCTTCAATCTGCTGACACCCAAGCTGCAGCTTAGCTCATTCGATTTGGGGGATAGGCTGGAACCGGGGCTATACGTTCATCCCCGCTGTACGGTGTTCAATCACTTTGGGTCTGCGGTTTCGGACAGTCTGGTGGTCAATATCGTAGGTCCTGCCGGGTCGCAATATGCGTCTGTCTTCAAACTACCCCTGGCAAACCTCACTCCACGTGATTACACCAGTTTTACCAGTGCGGACAGCCTGCAGTTGCCCCAGACCCCCATGCAGCTGAAGCTGAGTTTCAGTTTCAGGCAAAATTCCTATTTTGCTGCCACAGAGAAATATGTGAACGTGTTTTCTGATACGCTTCTGTGCCTTCCGGTCGAGTATTTCCGCAGCAGTTCACAGTCAACTGCCGATATTCCCTCAAACAGCGGAATGGTGCACAATTTGGTGTATTTTCCCTCGTTGAGTGACCCGCTTGCCAATCTGGACGCCATGCTGAGATTCAATTATTATCGGTTCAACACCATGCCGGAAACTGTGGTGATGGGTGCCAAACGCTTTTACCTGCCGCCTGCCGCGGATTCTCTCCAGGCTGCCATCAATAAGGCTGAACATACCAAAACCTTCATCAACCGCAGCAGCTGCAGTATCTCGCCGGCAGACACCATTAACGTGATGAATCTGAATTTCGCCTTTTCACTACGTAATGACAATACCGATTTTGATGCCTGGACGACTGCTTTCAATCCCCATTTCTTTGCCGGCATCTTCGAAGGAAACCAGCTGTCCGGCGAAACAAAGTATGTGCTGAAAAGCTGGCTGGCTTTCAATGCTGCCCTTTCCACCCTCGATCTGGGGCAGGCATACACATCCACCATTACTTACAATGTATCGGAATTTGACCAATCCAAACCCTACCGGGTTTACTACTGGCTGCAGGACAGCTACAGCAACGGAGCGGCTATCTACTTTGCCAATTATACGGATTTACCTCTGCTGACCAGTAATGCTGACGAGTATATCCCAGCAGCGTTGTTCAGCATTTATCCTAATCCTGTGCGTGGAAACACCGAGCTGAAAACGAGCGTTTTTGACCGCCCAAGCAGGATCTCGGTATTCAATCTCAAGGGTCAATTGATCTACCGGACAGAAGTGAAAAGCGGGGCAATTTCGCTATCCCCGGCTGTTTTTCCCGCTTCCGGACTCTACTTTGTCCGCAGTGAAGCGCTTTTCGGGAATTATCCCCCTAAACGAACGGTAAAACTAACAGTAATAAAGTGAATAAGTTATGGAAAACAATCTAACTATCTCCGAACTGCAACAGAAGGTAGGGGAAGAGATCACCGCCTTTTATCTGGTGGCGGAAAAAGAACTGCGGGAAGGCAAGAACGATCAGTTTTTGCGGTTAAAATTGCAGGATCGAACCGGCAGCATCTCGGCAAATGTATGGAAAGAAGCAGCTAAACTGGCTGCTGAATTCGATGCCGGGGATGTGATCAAGATCAAAGGAAATGTGGTGAATTATAAGGGACAGATCCAGGTCTCGATCACCAAGCTGAGATTTGCGGATGTCTCCGAATATGACATTGCCGATTATCTTACCCGCAGCAAGATTTCCCCGGAGATACTGGCAGAACGGTTTCTGGGCTTTATTGACAAGGTGGAGCAGGAACACCTGAACAAGCTTCTGCACCTGATTTTTGACGACAAGGAATTCTTTACCCGCTTTCTGCAGGCTCCGGCGGCAAAAAGCTGGCATCACAACTATATGCATGGTCTGATCGAGCATAGCATCACGGTCGCTTCCTTGTGCGAATTTGCCTCCACGCTTTATCCGGTGAATTATGATCTGCTGATTTGCGGAGCTTTGCTACATGATGTGGCAAAGACCAAGGAATATGCAAATAAAACCAGCATAGACTTTACCAATGAGGGACGCCTGATCGGGCATCTAAGCCTTTCCGACCAAATGGTTTGCGAAACGGCAGCCAGGATTCCCGGTTTTCCCGCAGAGCTGCTGTTGAATTTACGGCATCTGATCCTGGCTCATCATGGCGAATACGAAAAAGCCTCAGTGCGTTTACCGCAGACTTTGGAGGCTTTGGTTCTGCATCTGTGTGACAATCTGGATGCGCAGTCCGTCGGCGTGGCACAGCTTGTTGAGGCAGCTCCGGATAATGCGGAGTGGACTGAATTCGACAAGCTGAACAACCGCTATTACAAGATTTACCGTCCCTAACCCATGCTCTTTCAGACCTTGGTAATTGCCAGCGGCAGTAAGGGCAACTGCGTTTTGGTGCAAACGGCTGCAACCGCCATTATTATCGATGCCGGGGTTAGCGTCAGCCGCATTCTGACCGCGATGGAAAAGCACAGAATTCCGGGCAGCAAGCTGAGGGCAGTTATCGTCAGCCACGAGCACGGTGATCATACCCGCAGCGTTGGGGCTTTGTCCAGAAAGTTCAAAATTCCCATTGTGATCAACCGACCGACCCTGGCAATATGCGAAACCAGACTGGGCAGAGTGGATGACAGGATTCAGCTGTTCAATACGGGAACCACTTTCCAGATCGGCGATATCATCGTGGAGGCTTTTTCCTCACCGCATGATGCGGCTGATAGCTGCAATTTCGTCTGTTATCCGGAAATGGATGCCATGCGCAGACTGGGAATAGCCACCGACTTGGGATATCCTACCCAACTGAGCGTGGTAAAGCTATCAAAAGCCAGCACTTTGATCCTGGAAAGCAATCACGATGAGGTGATGCTGATGGAAGGTCCCTACGACTGGCATCTGAAACAGCGGATCCGCAGCACACATGGACATCTGTCCAACGAACAGGCAGTGGGGCTGCTGTCCACTTTGCTGCATCCAGGCTTAAAGAACCTGATCCTGGCTCATCTCAGCGAGGTCAATAACCTTCCTGAGCTGGCAAAAAATACCATGAATGCCTATTTGGAAAGCGTGCGCAGCGATATCCGATTGATTGTGGCAGAGCAGGACAGGGAAACAGAGCTGATCGATGTATGAAGCGGAACTCTCACATCAAACTCATCGGATCCACGTCTATTTGCAGTTTCACCGCTGAGGGAAGCTTCAGGTTTTTGGTGATTTCATTTATCGCTTCCTGAACCTGTTTACTCAAAACCCCGCGGATGATCAGATGGAAGCGGTAAAGATTGCTGATCCGGGCAAAGGGAGCAGGAGCGGGACCCAGGAATAACAGGCTGCCATCGGGATTTGCCTTGCTTAGGGTCTGAACCAGGAAGCCCACATGAGCCATTTCCGTGCGGAGAAGCTCCAGGGAAGGACACAGAAACAGCATTCTTGCCAGACGATAATAGGGGGGATAATTAAGCTTTTTGCGGAATTCCAGTTCCTGCTGTGCGAAGCCGGGGAAATCCTGCTTACTGGCTTTTTCGATAGCATAATGCTCGGGGTTGTAGGTCTGGATCAGTACTTCACCATTTTTACTGCCTCTGCCGGAGCGACCTGCAACCTGGGTAAGCAGTTGGAAGGTCCTTTCCGCAGCCCTGAAATCCGGGATATTCAGGCTGATATCCGCATTCACGATGCCTACCAGGGTAACTTCCGGGAAATCCAGTCCCTTGGAGATCATCTGAGTTCCTAAAAGGATATCCACATCCTTTTTTTTCATGCGTTTATACATGGAGGTATAGGTTTCGCGTTTGCGGGCAGAGTCCGAATCCATCCGCAGTAACTTTGCCGTAGGGAAGATGATCTTGAGGATCTGTTCCAGTTTCTGAGTTCCGGGTGCGCCGTAGGAAAAGCTGTAGGAACCGCATTCCGGGCATTTGCGGGGGCTGGGAAAGGTGGAACCGCAGTAGTGACACTGCATTTCTTCCCGGTCACGGTGATAGCTCATACTGATCTCACAATTGCTGCATTTGACCAGTTTCCCGCATTTCAGGCATTGCATAAAGGACGAATACCCACGTCGGTTCTGGAACAGAATTACCTGTTCCTGGCGGGACAGACGCCGGTCTATGGCTTCCACCAGCGAGGGGGAGATCATGTCCGCATCCGGCTCATCCCGCAGATCAACTATTTTCACCTCCGGCAGCCGGTAATCCAAAGGTCTTTGGCATAGCTGCGTCAGCTGGTATTTGCCTTGTTGCGCATTGAACCACGATTCCAAAGCCGGCGTGGCGCTGCCCAGGATCACCTGTGCACCGCTAAGCAGAGCCCGCACGATAGCCAGGTCTCTGCCCTGATAACGGGGGGAATTATCCTGTTTATAGGTTCCTTCGTGCTCTTCATCCACCACGATCAAACCCAGGTTCGGCAGCGGAGAAAAAACCGCGCTGCGGGCACCGATCACGATCTTGATCTCGCCACTGCGGATCTTTTTCCACTGTGCATAGCGGTCTTTTTCGGTAAGCTGACTGTGCTGAACTGCCAGGATCTTGCCGAAATTTCCCTGAAACCTTTCCAGCATCTGGGGAGTTAGGGCTATCTCTGGGATCATCAGCAGAACGCTTTTATTATGATGCAGATACCTGCGGATAATGTCTATATAGACCTCGGTTTTTCCGCTGCCGGTGATCCCGAACAACAATTGCACATTGAAGCTGTCAAAGCCTGCCGAGATGGACTTGATCACCTGCAGTTGTTCCTGATTCAGGGTGACTGGTTTGGCGGGAACCACCTCGCCAAAGCTGAAAGTTTCCGGATCGAAATAGCGGGGTTCGATCTTTGCAAACCCTTTTTTTACTAAAGCTTTAACGGCAGAATAGGAGATGGTGGAACTGATATTGGCAAGGGGAAATGCCAGATCCTGCGCCAGAATGGCTTCCCAGGCTTCCCGCTGTTTCAGGGGCTAAGCGCTGGCATCGGCAGTCTGGGGATTGCGGACAAGGTAATTCACCACCCGGGGCTTGTCTTTGTGGCTGAGTTTGTGCTTTACACTTACCAAACCAAGCTGCTCCGCGGTTTCCACTTTGCTGTAAAGCGGATAGCCGGACAGCGCTTGCCTCAGTTCGCTAAGCTTGTGCTCCTGTCCGTCCTGCAAAGCCTGGGCTAAACGGCTATACTCAGCGGGAGGAACGGCATCGGAATTCCAGGTTACTCCGGCATCGATATCCGGTTGGAGGCGGGAAGGCAGCATGGCGAACAGGGCTTTTCCCACGCTGCAGTGATAATAGTCCGCCAGCCAATTAGCCAGGTTCACCAGGTCCCGGGGCAGAATTGGCTCACTGTCCAGAATTTCTTCGATCGGTTTGTAGGTAATATTATCAGCCGCAGATGGCTTATATTCATGTCCGCATAAGCCCAAATACAGCTTTCCCGCCAGATTCACCAGCACTCTGGCAGCCTCAGGAACGCGTTCCGGAGAAAAATAGACCAGGTCTTTCTTGATCTCTAAGGGAAGATGCACAATGTAATAAGACATATTCCCAAGTTCGGGGTAAAGCCGGATGTGTCAATCAGTTTCTCTGCCAGCCATCACTCCGCGATCCTGTGGAAACCGGGATTCAATGCCTTTCTGCCTGCGGGAATTGCACTATTAATGACCATTGAATAATGAGTAGCGCTGGCTTCAGCCGGCTGTATCACTGGATTTATCCGGTTTTATGATATTATAGAGATTTGAATAACTCTCTGACAGACTATATTATAGCTTCATTAGAAAACCGACTGAAGTCAGTGAAACGACCGGCTGAAGCCAGCGTTACCAGCAAGAGCAATGGTCTTTATTATTACGCTATCAATACGCAGTTTGTCCGTAATGACTGCGTAATGATAGCGCAATGCTTGCCGGGACGCTGAAAAGGGTAAAAGCAAAGCCCCACCTTTAAGGTGGGGGCTTAACTATTGTAGTTTATTAGATTATGATTTACGGAAGCGCACGGTGAAGGTATAGTCGCTTTCCTGATTTACATTGAAAGTCCAGCCTTCACAAAGGGATTTGAGCTCATCCAAAAATCCCACCGGCATTTGACCATTGGGAGTGATGATCGCCGACTCCACTCTACCTGAGGCACTGATCAGCAAGCGGATCGCCGTGCTGCCCGTAAAGGGGGAGATGGCATTCCATTTTTGTTGCAGCGCCATGATCTGGCTTTTACGGGCGGAAACTGAATTACCGATAACTTTATATCTGGTTCTGGTTTCCACCGGAGCTTCAGCAATGCTTCCTTCGGAAACCTGCTGAATGTTCTTGGTTTTGAAGGATACGGCAATTTGTGAGGACTTGGCGGTGGTTCCAAAAGCGACTCCGCTGGGGGCAAGTTTGCTTTGGTCGCCGGTAGCCCGAACAACAGTTGCTGCATCAGGACGAACTTTGTAACCCGCCACTTTGGGTGCATTGGTGACCACAGAGCCGATATCGCTGGAGAAACCACGCCCGGCATTGGGATCAAAGGATGTGGAATATCCACCCCCGGTTCTCGGTCCGCTCCCGCCAGGACCTTCACCGCCGCCACCACCGCCACCGCCTCTTCCGGGACGGGCGGTTACAAAGCCTTCAGAGGTGGTTACAGCTTTGATGGTAGGGGCTGAAGATGCTGTGGCATTCGGATCGAATTTGCCGAAGCTGTTGCCAAACAGGGCTCCGGCACTTTTTGCAGTTCCGGTTCCCGAAGGGGATCCCTTCTGTGCAGCCTGTTGTTTTTCTCCGGTTTCAGCCTGGGGAGCTTGTTCTTCCACATAACCGGTTTTGATAGTGCTTGGTTTTACCAGATTCTCAGCTTTTACCAATTCGGCTTTTTGCAGGGTTTGCAGTTTTTGCTCCAGGGACACATCATACTGGAACTTGGTTTTCAAAGCCAGATCGAAGATCAGAATAAACACCACAGTCAGGAACAAAAAAAGCAGGATCAGATTACGGTTGAATCTGTCTGCCGCCGTAGGTTGCGCATAACGGGCATACTGAGCCGCGATCTGTTTTTCCTCCGGGGTCAGGACGGTTACCCAGGGTTCCTTGTATTCATAGGTAATCTCCCACTCTGGAGCGATCGCGATCGAACCTGTCATATCGGGTAGCAGCTGTAGTTCGGTTCCCCGCAGGATATTATTCTGTGCGAGATATGAACTGTCCACAGGATTGCCAGCCTTGGCACAGCTAACTTTTGCTCCAGGCGTAAGCTGCATGAAAAACTGATCTCCCTTCTGGGTGATGAACAGATGTTTCTCCGGGAAGCTGGGATCAAGTATCTGCCAATAGAGATACTTGCTTGAGCCAATAAAGAACTTCTTGGCAAAGTCCTTACCCTGACGGACATAGTCAAGCGGTTTGCCCTTGTAGTTCAGTTTTAAATTCAATAGTTTAGCCATTATACCTCCCTTACTGCGCCGAACTGACGTTATAGTTTTTCAGCCAATCCGCGTCTTCAAGAGTGGCAAAATAGATATAGGTGTATCCTGATGCAGTGGCAATTCGGACGATCTCAGTAATGTAATCACAGGGAATGTATCGATCTGCCTGAACTACCAGACAGGTTTCCTGACCGGCTTTGACAATATCAGCTGCTTCCAGTTCCAGGTATTTACTGATGTCGGAACGTTTCTGTGCATTCTGTAGCAGATCGGCAGGGGAACCGAAAGACAAGCTTTCTATTCCCACCAGCACTTTATCGGTGAACACCTTGATGGGTGTTGTTCCTGTTTTCGCCAATAAAGCATCATTAGTGATCGTGGAAGGATATTGAATCCCCTGAACTGCAGAGAGCTTTGTGGATTCCATATTGACATTCTTCATCAGGAATACCAGGATAATGGTTAACACATCCAGCAGTGAAGTGATTGACAGTCCCTTTATTTCATCGTATTTTCTGCGAACCTTTCTTCTTGATTTGTCAGAAGAGTGCAGTCTATCTCTAATTCTCATAATTCAACTCCTAATAGTAATACTGCACTTTCGGCGCGGTGTAGTGAACCTGCGTGAAGCCATTGGTTTTACACAGGTCGATGGTTCTGATCAGATCACCATATAGGACATCAGGATGAACAAGGACGGTGATATCGATCAAGTTCGCCTTGCGGGCTCTGATATCTTTGATAGCATTTTCCAGGGCGACATAATCATAGTTCTTATTAATGGCAGCGATTTGTTTGGTATCCATACCAGGCTCGCGTATCTCCATACCCAGAAATCCATTGGCTTTGGCATAACCATTGCCCAGAATATGAATCTCCACTTTGTCGGCTTTGGTATTTCCACCACCACCACCACCTGAACCTCCACCGCCTTCCCCTTGCGAGAAATTTAGCGCAACCAGAGCAAGCTGTGAAACCACCACCATCATCATCATAAAGGGAATGATGGTGAGAAACAGGTTCATGATCGGCACCAGGTTCGGTTCCTGGGGCGTAGTTTGCCCTTTTTGTTGGCGCATTGCGGAAGGCTTGTAGTATGCCATAGCTTATTCCTTGATGGTGTTGTTGATCGAGTTCATTAATTTAACGGTATATTCGTCGATATCGCTGATCAGGTTGGTAGCCCGGGTATAGAGCCATCCCTTGATCGCAGTAAGAGGAACGGCTGAAATCAAACCCAGAGCGGTAGTTCCGATAGCCAGTTTGATCCCGGTGGTAAGAGCAGCATTGGCAGCAGCGCCAGTTAAACCAGCCAGAGCGGCGAAGGCTTGCAGCAATCCCCAGATCGTTCCCAGCAGTCCCAGATATGTAGCGATCTGAGCCAGGGTATCGAACCAGAATAATCCGCCATCGAGTTTATGCACAGTTTGCAGAACCGCTTCTTCCATGGCATTCTGAACAGAGGATCTCAGATCTTTTCCGGTCTTGCCGCTTTTCTTGGCATCCTTGAAGATCATGAGTCCACTCCAGAAAATGAAACCCATGGTGGTTCCCTTATAGCTTTCGGCGATCTTGGTGGCTTCATCGAGCTGGTCATTTTTGATGTAGTTACGCAGCTTCAGATAAAACCCGCCGGCATCGATCTTTTCATTCATGTAAAGCTGTTTCCAACGGGCTACTGCATAAATTATACCGATAACAAAAACCAGCAGAATGGGATACGCCCAGACTCCGCTATTAACGAAAACACTGAAAATTGTGACATGCTCAGCTCCGGCAGCTTTTGCAGCTGCTTCGGGGGCTGCAGCCTGTCCTGCGGTTTGGGCAAACATGCCAAAGCAGAATAACAGGGACAGGATAACGAGGGTGATATGTTTTGCTTTCATTTTGACTCCTTCAGCCATTTATTTAGTAAGATATCACTATTTTTACGTAATTGATCCAGATTATAAGTGAATTTGTAATCCCCAGACGGGATATAAGTATCCGATTTGTCCTGAAACACATCCGTAGTAGGTATCAGGGATTTCACTTCGACAACCAGTTCTGTTTTTTCCACGTATGACTGAACCCCTTTGAATCCCTTGTCAGGCTGTTGTACCGGTGCAGGATTCGCCGGTTTCGTTTGTGCTATCAACAGGCAGGCTGACAGCGCTGTTAATAAGAGTAAGATAATTAGTTTTTTCATCTGATATCCCCCTTGCCTGCTTTTACTATTTTAACCGCAGCCAAGAATCCCCGGTAGGGCGATTTATTTGTGATCTCAAATCTGAGAGTGTTTTTGCCTGCGACGACCTTGGTTTTATCTATCTGAACCTCAGAGGGATAAGCTCTGAAGGGTTCAGCATCATAATCGAAAGCCAGGTTGGAAGCCAGTTCGCTTCCATTCAAGGAAACTGACGCCTTTTCAGGAGCAATGAAATCGATCGTGCCCTCTCTGAAGTCAGTGTCGATATAGAAATCTACTTCAAAGATGGCGCTGCTGACTGGCGCTTCCTCCACCTGCCAGATAGGACGGGCGGTGGTCGATTCCATGCCATCTATTTTATCGTTCGTGATGCCAAACTGGGTAGCTAAAGTGGCGGGTGAGGAAGTTTCCGTTCCCGTCTCGCTGTTCTTGGTGATAATTCTCCAGCTGGGATCGCTGTATAGCATGATTGTCTCCGGAGGGATGGATTCTGCCAGACGGCGACGGTCGGTGAACACCTGCAGGCTGGCATCGAAATTCTGCGCTTCCGGACTAGTATTCGGAACATTCAGTTCGATGATATTCTGTCCTGCCGTCCACACGGTGGCAGGCAACAGATATGCATAGCGGGTGGTGGTGACAGGTTTGGCGGCGTCCAGAGTATCGATTGCCACTGCTCCAACGGTCAGATCGGTTCCATTCATTCTGATCTTAATATCGTAGGGATAAACGAGCTGCAAGAGGGCAAAATCAGGAGTGATCTTGGCATTTACGGAGCGGTTCAGAACAAGCTCCTTATTGGGTTGGACCGGGACGCTGCCGAGCTTGGTTCCTTTGGGAGTGGTGATCACCTGAGTAGGAGTATTGACCGGGGCGTTCTCGATATGCTGAGCCCAACTGCCGTCGATCGGATACTCGTCAGTTTTGTAATCGGGAACCAGATTCCATTCCTGTAGCTTAGCTATGCTCTGTTGAGTATAAACATCGTCATAACCAGCCATGTGGTAGATATTGTAGATATTCAAATGAGTGGTATATTCCAGATTCAGCAGATCACTGTTCTGACCGGATGCCAGTTGGTTGATCAGCGCCGTAAGTGCATCTCCCTTGTATTCCTGACGGACTCCGGAAGCTTCACCGCTGGTTTTAATGTAAGCACCAACCTGAGTATTGATGGTGCTTACACCTTTGGCATAGATCTTGGCAATCAGGTTTTGGGCTCTCAGCCGACGTGCATTATCCAGATCGAATTCCGAGGCATCGGCTGTCTCGATGATCTTGTTCACTTTCTTCACTTCCGCAGATACCAGATTCTTGAAATTGGGGATGCGGCGATAGGTTCCGCCGATCAGGTGTTTTTCCCAGGTGGTATTGGCGTTTACGGTGATTAAAGTGGCAGGGGATGAGGTTAGTAGAGAACCCTTTTCGATCGCTGCCAGCTGCGTATCGTAGTTTTTCAGGAAAGCGATCTTCTTTTGGATGTTGTCATATTCTTTCTGCACTGCGGCAAAATATTCGTTGTTCTTGGCGGTGCTGAAGGTGGGCGTTTCAAACACCAGACCTTCTTTCACATAAGCTGCTTCCACCTTCTTGTATTCATCTCTTTGCTTGAAGGCTTCTGTATAATTCTTGTTTTTATAGGCTTGATCAAAATTATACATGATCTTGTTCAGCTTGATGGAGGCTATCCACAGATACCGGTCATTCTTGGTTTTATCCTTGGTGTAGATATCCTTGGCAAGCTGCTCAAACTTCAGCGTATCGCCCTTTGCCAGATAATCGTCAGCGATCACCTGCATGTAAGGGATCACGTTGGCATGCTTGGGATAAAGCGTAATGAACTTGTTATAGGTATCCAGCTCTTTCTCTTTATTGCCTGATTCTCTAAAATCGATACTGGCGTTGATCAGCAGTGCATCCGGAGTAAGATCGCCAATATTGATTGTTTTGTTTCTGGCTTCTTCATGCAGGGCAATATATGCTTCAGCAGCGGCATTTTTACCTGCGGGAGTCTTTTCCAGATTCTGAATGTCAGCCAGTCTTAGCGAGAACGCCTGATTGCTGCTGGGATACTTGGCTATAAAGGACTGGCGGATGGTTTTTGCCAGTTCCTTGTTGTTCATGGCAGTATCGGCTTCAGCGATCTCGGCAGCCCGATAGTAATAGTAGTAAACTTCGTTAATGTCGGTGCGCGTTCCTGCCAGTTCCAGCAGGATATCGATGGCTTTCTGATATTCCTTAGCCTTTACGAAAGCTTCCTGGGCACCCATCTTATAACCTTGGATCCTGGCTGCATCACTGGGTGGAAGCTGGGCTGCCAGACGCAAGCGCTCTGCAGCAGCCGTGCCATAATCACCTGAAGTCTCAGCTGATTCATAGCTGCTTTGGATCTGGACATTGATATTGTTGGTGATCGCCAGCTTCTCTGCGGGGGTTTCGGTAAAGGCAAGAGCCTGACGGTAATAGTTCTCGGCATCCTTGAAATTGCGTTCTTTTTCTGCCATCAAAGCCAGTTTGCCATAAATATCAAATTTGCTTCTGGCATCGATATTAGCTTCCTGTTGCAAAGCTTGCAGATAGATCGCCTTGGCATCAGTATATTTCTCTCTGCCATATTGGATATCGCCCAGGGCAAGCAGAATATTGACAGCTTGTTTTTCACGTTCTGGAGTTTTGTAGGTATCGCTTCTCAGGACGTCATAGAAACGCAGAGTATTTACTTTCAGAAAACCATACAGGTCGTCCAGATTGGCTGGTAAACCTTCTTCCGGTTTGTAGTCGGGAGCGGTGTATTTATCTTTCATCAAGTTGTAGATATTATTTGCATAGACATAAGATAAGCCTTCCTGCTGGAAGTAATCTTCATCCTGGGGATACTTCGCGTTATAATCGTGTATGGCATTGATAGCTTTCAGATAGTTCAGAGGAGTATTGGCTTTTTCGGCTAAGGTGGTGGTCATTAACAGCAGCGTTTTCTCATTGTCCTTAAACCAGGTGTCTGTTCCCTCGGGATGAAGCTCTGTGAAAGTTTCATATTGCTTGATATGTTGCTGGAAAGCCAGGAGTTTGGCTTCGTTGGTGGGGTCGTTGGTAAATTCGTTTTGCAGCCTGGCTCCTCTTTTCTCATAAGCATTTCTAATCACCGCCAATTGATTGGAGATGGGCTTGTCCTTATTTGCGGTAAACCAGGTTGAGTCTTTACCATAATTGGTAATAATATTCTGGTACAGGTCCTGGGTGATCTGATCAAAATTCTGCCCTTCCCGCAGGCTGCGTCTTGAGGCTGAATAGATCATCAGGATGGAATCGACCAGACTCGGATTGTCCAAAGCCAGAGGATTCATGTTTATCTTCAGCCAGATATAGTCAACCGCCTGCATGGAGGCAGTCAGGTCAAATTTATTCTGGGCGGCTTTCTCCACTACACGCGAGATCACCTGTTGATTGCTGTAACCGGAGAATACTTTTTGCAGCGCAGCCACACCCTTAGCCTGAGAATTGTAGTCAGTACCATCCAAAGCGATCAGACAGTAGGCAATATTGTTAATGGCATCTTCCTGATAACCCTGGCTCACCTCGGGATCAGCTACCTGCCCTGCTTCGATGGCGTTTAAAAGAGTCAGGAAGTCGCTCATAGCCAACTGCAATTCCTGTTCGTCAGCGGAATTCAGCCTCAGCCAGCCTCTTTGATAGATGGCGTCATATTTGAACTTGCTGTTTGGCTTGTCGATGATCGTATTGAAACAATTGGTGGCAAGGGCATAATACCTTTGCGGCTGATCGGCATCGGTTGCCAGATAATAATACAACAATCCCATCCGATACAGCGCTTCATCGTGATATTTGGAATCCCGGAAGTTATCCACTATCCTCTGATAGGACGTGATCGCTTCGGCAAAATCGGATTCCTTGTAGCGGCTGTTGTCATCCAGGGTGAGAGCGGTATTGTTGATCTCATAGAAACGGTTTTTGTTGTTGTCAATCTGCTGGCGCTTGATCTGACTGCTGATGAAACCGATATTATACAGCGCAGCATCCAGATTGTAGAAATTGGGATTCAACTGCACTACTCTTCTATAACTGTCCAAAGCGACGGCAGGATTATTCAGATTTACCGCATACTGGAGTTCGGCTAAGTCATAATATAGGTCTGCATTACTGATCAAGTAAGTGCTGTCAGGCTGTTCGATAGCGTTAAAATCGGGGTGAGCAGCGATAAAACTCTGAATTTCCGTGATCAGGGTTTGCTTTTGCGCAAGGATTTCTGATAGCTTACTTGCCATTTCTTGCTCGGAGACAGTGTTCTTCTGAGCTAAACGGGCTTGTTCCTTGGCGTGCAGATTACGATATTCAAGCTGCAACTTGATGAATTCCAGGTTTGCCAGCATGTCATGGACATTTTTCCGGATCGGCTCATCCCTGTTCTGACTGTCAACCGCAAGAGTGACGTCCGAATTGATCGTGGTTTGCAGTTCATCGCGCATTTGAGTGTCAAAAATATCTTTGGCATCTTTTTGGAAAAAATCCTCAAGCTCAGCGACCTGAGCATCAAAGTTCTTTTTATCCTTGTGTAATGAATAATATTCGTCCAGGATGTTGTTGAAAACCTGTTCCTGCACATCATCGGTATGCTTTCTGGTGGCAAGCAGGTCTTGCTTTCTGATCATCAGATCGGTACGTTTTTCCGAGTAGGCTGCCCTTGAAGCTTTAAGCTGTTCGGCTACCCCAACCAGAGATGGGTCGGCGGTATAGCTGTCCAGCTCAGTAATGATATTGTTATATAGGTCGATGTTCTTTTCGATGTCATAGAGCCGCTTCATTTCCATATCGCTGAAATCGTGTCCCTGGATGGAGGGATCATTGGCAAGGAACTTCTCATACTGCTTCTGCAATATCTGATCCATGATGTCTATCTGTTTTTGATAGATCACGGAGAATTGTTCCACTGCCTTCAAGCGCTTGTAGCCATCAGCAATATAGGCATCGGTGTTGGACTTCAGATTATAATAGTCCGATACATTCTTTTGAATTCCATCCAACAGGTCTATCTCTTCTTTATGCAGGTTTACGATCGCATCCAGGTAGATAATCCCCTTCAAGGAAATAAGTTCATTGTAGAGACTGGTCAGATCCGTCTTTGCGGTGGTGATTTTTGTGGTGATAGCCTGATAACGGTCATTGCTGGGGTCTTTATAATAAGCCATCAGATCCAGGGTCTGGATCCCATCCAGAATAGCTTTCTTAGCTGGCAGAATCTTGTTCATGATAATGTCACGATTTTGATTATAGCCATCCAGGGTAGTCATCGCACTGTCGTATTCACCGTCATCAGCCGCCATATCTGACCAGATATAAAGGTAAGCCGGGTAATATCTGTCTATATTGTAATTCTCAAAAACAATCGCCCGCAGGAAGTCCTTCGCCGCTTTACGGTCACCGGCTTTCAGGTAACTTATCATTTGCTGATACAAAACCAGGTTCAGCATTTTTCTGGAATCGTCATTCAGATTTGTTTTTAGCAGCGAACTGAAAGTACTGATTGCCTTGGTGTTCTGTCCCATTCTGGCATAAAAATGACCTAAAAGATACATCAGATCGTTTTCATCCATTGTGTTGAACATAGTCCTGTATTTTGCCAGGGCTTGGTCGGCAGCCTCAGGATCTGTCTGCATTAAGCCGGGTAATGTGTCGATCAGGAAATCCTTGGCTGTCTCTTTTATCATTTGCTTATCGGCTGCAGTATTCTGGGATGTGTTATTCCCGGTAAGATCATTTGCGTTCTGTGCAGACAAAAGAGAGAAAAATGCCAACGCAAAAACACTCAGTAGCATCAAACATATATTCTTTTTCATAACCCCGCTCACTTTGTTTCTCTACTGGTCTATAATACTCGTAGTCCAGTTCAGGATATAGTATCTACCAACTCTATCCTGAACCTTCTCTACTTTATTCATAGGAAGTATGAATCCTATACCTACATTATTCTTACAGCGACTACCCTAAAATCAATTTTTCGGCTTCTTAAGCTCTTGGATCCATTGACGCAATTCATCCATAGCCTGCTGAGCTTTTTGTCTTTCATCTTTAAGCTGTTGCAGCTCTTTCAGAAGGTCCTGTACTTCAGGTGACAGCTCTTTATAGCCAGCGGTTCCAGGAGTAACCAATCCAGGTGTTTGTAATTGAGTTCCGGAGGGAGGATTAACTGCCACCTGACCTTCGGTTCCCTGGGGCGGAAGTACCACAACTTCGCCATTGGGACCTGTTGTTGTTCCTTCTGTAGGGGTTACCACGGTTTCACCCACTTCCACTACTTCAGCACCTTCTTCCTGATTTTCCAGGGCATATCTGCCAATGTCGGGACGACGTTTGGCTTCTGCGTATTTATCGAATAAGTAGGACAAACCCAAACCGATCCTGAGGTTCTTCTCATAACCGTTGTTTTTGAATCTGTCTTCGATGGCAGCACCAGCCAGCTTTATGCCGAAGTTCTTGTAGCTGTATTTCACTCCGGCGTTAAAATCTTCTCCGTCAAATTCCACCTGCAAAGCGAGGTCTTTCATGGGAGACATTTCCAGGGAGGTGAACAGACCATTGAAATACTTTGCTCTAAGGGCTTGTCCAACAAAGCGGTTCGATCCCACGCCGAGGTTCAGCATTGAGGGAATTCCCATGAATACGGCTTGTTTGGACAGCACCACATAGGGTGAGTAGTATTCATAAGAATCTCTATCAGGATGGGTACTGAATGCATCGGTGGGTTTTAAAAATTGTTCTCCATGCTTTGGTTCAGGTGAGAACATGTTGTCCATACCCACAGAAATCTGGGGCAAGCGCAGCGTTTCTTCGATCACCTTCACCTTCGCGTTCATGAAATATACTATTCCATCGGCTTTGGTGTTATCCCCCACAAAGATTCCCAGTTCTACGCGGTCCAATATTCCAACCCCAGCCATCAGATAAGGGAAAACTCCCTTGTATGCGCTGTCGTCGGATGCCGGAGGAGTGGGCTTTGCTACATCTCTGTAGTAACCAACTAACAAAAACTCTGCAGCTTTATGTGGCAGAACATAGGCATCAGGCGTCCTCAGCATTCCCAAGGTTTGGAATGGCGCAGCCTGCATGGCTCCATACATGGCTGCCAGAACAATCACGGTCAATATAACTTTTTTCATACTTCCCTCCACCTTTCGGTGTTCTTTCTTATCATGTTTCATTAATCTCATTGACATTTCTTTCGTCAAGCATTTTCTTGGCTCATGAAACAGCTTTCCCGCCAAGAACTCTTTAAAATCGGTGAAGATATCGCTACAAGGTATCTTGTAAGTATTGGCTATAAGGTAGTTTGTCGAAACTATCGCCAATCCTGTGGGGAAATCGATTTGATTGTTGAAAAAAATCAACTTCTTGTCTTCTGCGAAATCAAAACTCGTTCTTATCATTCTCTTTCCTCGGCTATGGCTTCTGTGTCGTACACAAAACAGAAAAAGATCACGCTAACGGCACAAAAATATATTAGCCAAAACGCCCAATTTGGCAACTATTATTTCCGCTTTGGCGTGGTAGTGGTTTTTTATTCTGCACAAGCTGAAGAATTCTCGGTTCATCATTATCCTGATGCCTTCTATCCTATTTTAGGCAGTTAATTATCCAGTTTCCCGGTATCAAAGTCGGTTCCTACGAAGCGTATCCAATCGGGATTGGAGGTTTCCATATCGTCATTTTCCACGTATATCAGCTTATAATTGCCGTTCATCTGGATGTCGATAAATAAATAGACCGGTTTTCTTCCACTGGAGTATTTCCAGATCTGAAAGTCTTTCCGGACAAATCTGCTTTCGTCAGAACTGGTATCTCTCTGTATATCATCGGGCGCTCCGTTCCTGATGTATATCCTTCCCATATCCGAAGTCCATCCGGCTTTCAGATGCCCGAAGTTTTTATTGGCATAGTCCACACGCTCCTGAACGAACTTGATGGCTTCCGCAGGTTTTTTGTTGATACCCGTCGCCAGACTTCGCCAGAACTGGGTGCCATATCTTCTCTTTTTATCCAGGCTAAGGTTTTTCCAGTCGGCAGGAAGTTTGCTTCCCGCAAAATAGCGCATCAATTCGTATTCATCGTCAGGATTGGAAAACAAAAAAAACTGCTCCTCAGCTTCCTCGAACAGGACAAATTCAAACTCCCTCTGTTCTGTTCTTTCCCCTTGCTGGATAAGGACAGTTCCGCGATAGAGTCCGGGAGACAGATCACGCAGGGGTATTTTCAGGTAGGTGCTTTCGGTGTTTTCCTTTACCTGATAATCCAGATACTCGTCCATCACC
>Ga0172371_10005717_pt1 | contig 18370 bp, 18 predicted proteins | sample Lak12m_FD_114543 | JGI IMG/M metagenome (GOLD analysis project Ga0172371, IMG submission 114543) | Freshwater microbial communities from Kabuno Bay, South-Kivu, Congo - kab_022012_12m | ecosystem: Environmental > Aquatic > Freshwater > Lake | place: Democratic Republic of the Congo: South-Kivu...
ATTGAAAAGAAGATGCGTGCTATAATAAACTCATTACAAGAGCTTCCATGGTAATAACAAAAAGGAATTCTGATGCTGGATAGTGAACTTTTGCATAAGATACTGAAAAGAACCCTGTCTTCAGGCGGGGAATACGCGGATGTGTTCGTGGAACACAGAAAACCAGTATCAATCATGCTTGAAGACGATAAGATAGAAAAAATATCTTCGGGGATTGATGCGGGCGCCGGCATAAGGCTCATCTCGAATGGAAAAACCTATTATGCATTCAGCAATGACCTGTCTGAAAAGGCCTTGCTGGAGCTTGCGGAGACTTTGACAAAGGCATCCCCTCGCCCGCCCTCAACCATCAGCTGTTTTGACCTCAGGAAACAAAAACCAACAGTAGCTTTTGATATAAAGATGCTTCCTGAAAGCGTAGTTATAGATAAAAAAATAGAACTCGTCAGGATTGCAAATAATACCGCCCGGAATTTTGACAAAAGGGTCAAACAGGTAATTGTAAGATACCGCGATTCCGCGCAGAAGGTTCAGATAGCAGCCTTATCATCCTCCGGAGAAGGCACAATAGCGGAAGACGAACGGATTCACACTCTCATGGTCGTGCATGTGATAGTGTCGGACAACGGCATCATCCAGACAGGATACGAGCCCGCAGGAGGCTTCATCGGCTTTGAACTGTTTGACAGCATAAATATCAGAGACATTGCCGTAAATGCCGCAAACCGCGCGGCAATGATGCTTACTGCCCGAAGAGCGCCTGGGGGAAGAATGCCCGCAGTTATATCATCAGAGGCAGGAGGCACAATGATACATGAGGCCATAGGGCACGGGCTTGAAGCCGACCTGGCACAGCAGGGCCTCTCGGTGTATTCAAACAAACTCGGCGAAAAAGTGGCGTCACCCTTAATAACTGTGCTTGATGACGCGACGCTTCCAAATAAAAGAGGCTCCTTCAGGTTTGACGACGAAGGCACGCCTGCTCAAAGGACAGTTCTCGTAGAAAACGGGGTGCTTGCGTCTTATATGTATGATAAATTCACTGCTATGCAGGATAATGCCAAATCAACTGGAAATGGCCGCAGAGAGTCGTATCATAGCAGGCCGATCCCGAGAATGACTAACACATTCATAGCGCCCGGGAAGTCCATACCCGAGGACATTCTGAAATCTATTCCAAAGGGCGTTTTTGTGAAAAAAATGGGCGGAGGACAGGTAAACACCGTAACAGGAGATTTTGTGTTTGAGGCTCAAGAGGCATATCTGATTGAAAACGGCAAGATCGGCGATCCCGTCAGAGGAGCCACCCTTATAGGGAACGGGCCTCAGGTTCTTAATTCCATAGACATGGTAGGCTCTGACCTCGGCTTTTCGATAGGGACATGTGGAAAGGATAATCAGGGAGCGCCGGTGTCGGATGCAATGCCGACAATAAGGATACCTGAAATAGTGATTGGAGGAGAAGCATAAGTGTGTTGATAATTCCACACGTGATGAATATAAACAACACTATTTAACAAAAATTAGCAAACCTTTCCGTTATTTATCAGTAAGTTCTTCATGGCATCATATTTGCTATCTATTAATGGTCATGCGTTTACAAAGAACTATAAAACAGGAAATAAGCTTTGAGGGCATAGGGCTTCATACAGGCAATCGTGTCAGCGTCAAACTTAAACCCGCGCCGCGAGATACAGGCATTATCTTTTATAGAACAGACAAAAACATAATGATAAGGGCCCATGTAGGAGCGGTTACCGATACCGCATTTGCAACAACCCTCGGCTCTAATGGCACTCGCATAAAGACCGTTGAACACATGCTTGCGGCAACAGCCGGCGTCGGGATAGATAACATGGTCATTGAACTTAACGGCTCCGAGATGCCGATACTCGACGGCAGTTCCACAGAACTCATTGGCATGATCCTAAGAAGCGGAATTGCAAAACAGGGGAAAAAGATGCCGTTCATGCGCATTACAAAGCCTGTAGTTTGCGAAGAAGGCCATTCCGAGATTGCCGCCCTGCCGTATGAGGGCCGGAAACTCACTTACAAGATACATTACAACCACTTGCTCTTAGGCGAACAAAAACTGAGCATTGAATTAAACGAAGAAAGCTTTATAAAGGAAGTTGCTCCGGCAAGGACCTTCGGTTTCCTTAAGGATGTAGAATACCTGAGGGCGAACGGGCTTGCAAAAGGCGGGTCATTGGATAATGCCGTTATCCTTGGAGATAATGAAATACTTAACAAATCAGGGCTAAGATTTAAGGATGAGTTTGTAAGGCATAAAATGCTTGATTTTATTGGAGATTTTTCCTTGATAGGCTTCCCTGTATTCGGACATATCATAGCAAACAGGGCAGGACACTCAACCAACATAAAGTTTATAAAGAAACTGCTTGCATCAGGAGATTGCTGGGAAATAGTATCGGATGCCGAACACGCACAGGCACTGTCATTTTCATAAAAAAATACAGATATTTCAATAAGTTACGAATTTCCACTTGATTTTTTCCTGAAAATCAGTATGTTATATATACAAAGAAAAAAGGGGGCCGGAGATTTAGCCTCTCCAGCCCAAAAGTCTGAACGGTAACTTATTTCTTCTTTTTCTTCTTTGCTGCTTTCTTCTTAGCTGCCATTGTTGTTCACCCCCTCTCTATCCCCCTAAGGGGAAAGCTTTTTTATCCCGCGCTCAAAGCGGGATTTATCTATATCCTGCCTATCAGTGTAATCCTTTTGCCTGACAGCAGTTTTTCAAAATCTTCGTCTCCTTGTTCTTTCCTCTGTTTGTATTCGGATTCCTCGATAGCCGTGTAGCTTATCTTTTTTCCGAACTTTTCCTCGATCTCCTTTAAACTCGATGCTATGTTGTTCGAGGATGCGCCTATAATCAAAAGGTCCACAGTGCCTACATCTTCTCCCTCTGCGTAAGGGCCGTAAAGAAAGGCTGCCTTTGCTCCTGAAAGCCTTACAACTGTCTTTAATGCCCCTGGAAGGCCGAGCGACTTGGCAATGAGATTTTTCAATTCTGAAAATAATGGCGATGTTTTGTTTGCCTGAAAATATTTGAGATTAGCAACCTTCTGGCTGAATACAATCCCCATTTTTTCGAGGTTATCGAGTTCTCTTTTCACTCCTGAAGGATTTTTTCTGATAAGGGTTGCTATTTCTCTGACATAAAACCTTTCATCAGGGCTGTTAAGAAGAAGGGCAAGGAGATCAGCTCTTATGGCTGATGAGAAGAGCATCTTTAACGAGGTTTCGCCTACCGGCTGCTTCGTTGTTGCTGCTTGTTTTACCATCTTGCCTAATGTTATATCATAACTTTCCGGGTTTGTCAACAAAAAAATTAAAATTTTATACAAAGGGTCATTTTTTTTATTTAACAGCATCTGATTTATATTCAAAGCTATCATTAAGGACAACAATCAGTTGCCGGATTAATACAAACATTTCATTTAAGTGAATGGTCACATCCGGCTTTATATACAATCATAAGCTTAATGTATACAGAGCAATGCCTCATAGCATTATTCGATGCATTTTTAGGAACAATGGCATGCCTTACGGCAAATACTATATATAGCGGTGGAGTTGAGGGATAATGCAATTTCATGGAATATCTGAATTTTGAGTGGGATTTCAGGAACAGACTGACGGGCTGTTAGCTCTCAATCCTTTTGAATATCAAACACGCATTTGTTCCGCCAAAGCCAAAGGAATTGGACATAACACAATTTACTTTCATTTTCCTGGCCTTATTAGGAACATAATCGAGATCGCACTGAGGGTCGGGATTCTCGAGATTTATTGTCGGAGGCACAATATTGTCCCTCATGGCAAGAACACTTATAACAGCCTCTACTCCTCCCGCAGCGCCGAGAAGATGGCCTGTCATTGACTTGGTCGAGCTTGCTGCAATCTTATAGGCATGGCCCTTTAAAACCGTCTTTAGTGCAATGCTTTCAAGCTCATCCCCGTATTTTGTGGATGTGCCGTGCGCATTTATATAATCAATATCCGAAGGGTTAATGCCTCCGTCTTTTAAAGCCGTTGTCATGCATCTTGCGGCGCCCTCGCCTTCAGGCGCAGGCGTGGTCATGTGATACGCATCTGCTGTCATGCCGTATCCAATAATTTCCGCATATATCTTTGCTCCCCTTGAACGCGCATGTTCAAGGCTTTCAAGTATCATTATGCCGGCGCCTTCGCCCATTACAAAACCATCCCTGTCTTTATCGAACGGCCTGCTTGCCTTTTCAGGCTCATTGTTCCTTGTAGAAAGCGCCTTCATCGCGTTAAACCCGCCTACCCCTAGCGGGGTTATGACCGATTCTGTGCCCCCTGCAATCATTGCATCGGCATCGCCGCGTTGAATAATCTTAAACGCATCCCCTATTGAATGGCTTCCTGTAGCGCATGCAGTCGCAACTGCGGAGTTAGGCCCTTTTGCCCCGAATTTCATGGAAACATGCCCTGCAGCAAGGTTTATTATGAGCATGGGGATAAAAAAAGGGGTTATTCTTCTCGGGCCTTTCTCAAGCAGGATAGAATGGTAATGCTCGATTGCAGGCAGTCCGCCAATGCCCGAGCCGATAATTACTCCGGCCCTTTCAGCATTGTGTTCTGTTATCTTCAAACCCGAATCCTTAAAGGCCATATCCGAAGCTGCGATGGCAAGGTGGATAAAGCGGTCCATTTTTTTTACTTCTTTGGCCTCTATATAGTCTTCGGGATTAAAGCCTTCTATCTCGCCGGCTATCTGGGTCGGAAAACCCGAGGCATCAAAATGAGTAATCCTCTTGATGCCTGACCTGCCCTCGATCAATCCGCGCCAGCTTGTCTCTACTCCGATCCCCAGAGGTGTGATAAGCCCCACACCTGTTACAACAACTCTTCTTTTCTCCATTAAGACTTTTTGCCGTTAATATACGCTATTGCGTCCTTGACCTTTGTTATTTTTTCAGCGTCCTCGTCAGGGATCTCTATGTTGAATGCCTCTTCAAACGCCATCACAAGCTCAACAGTGTCCAGAGAATCTGCTCCAAGGTCTTCAACAAAAGACGCCTCGGGAGTCACCTCAGCTGAGTTAACCCCGAGCTGCTTCGATATAATCTCTTTTACTTTTTCTTCTACCATTAGTTACCTCCATATTGAATTCAAAATTTAAAAATCAAAACGCAAAATTTCAATTCAAAACGCAAAAAAGACTCCTTTCTTAATTTTGAATTTTTCATTTTACTTTTTTAATTTTATTACATGTACATTCCGCCATTCACATGAATTACCTGTCCTGTTATATAACCCGCCTCCGGCGAGGCAAGAAAAACAACGGCATTTGCAACGTCTTCTATCGTCCCGAATCTTCCAAGCGGGATTGCCTTCTTCATCTCTTCCTTAATATTTTCGGGAAGGGCGTCCGTCATGGCCGTTGTTATAAAACCGGGGGCAACCGCATTTGCGGTGATATTCCTGCCCGCATATTCCTTCGCAGTGGTCTTTGTAAGCCCCACAATCCCTGCCTTTGATGCGCTATAGTTCGCCTGTCCTGCGTTTCCCATAAAGGCGACAACCGAGGCTATATTTATAATCCTTCCGTATCTCTGTTTTGCCATTATCTTGATCGCTTCTTTAGAGCAAAGGAAAACGCTTTTTAAATTAATATCTATAACAGCATCCCAGTCCTCTTCTTTCATCCTCATTATAAGGCCGTCACGGGTTATGCCGGCATTATTTACCAGAATATCTATTCTCCCGAACTCTTTTGATATCTCCTCGAATGTCTTTATTACCTCGTCTGATTTTGAGACGTCAAGCCTAACGCCCATTGTCTTAACTCCGAGATTTCCGATCTCTGCCGCTGTCTCCTTTGCCTGCTCAGCGCTGATGTCGGCGATGACAACATTGGCGCCTTTCCGCGCAATCGCCCCGGCTATCGCCTTTCCGATTCCGCGCGCGCCGCCTGTGACAACCGCAGCTTGCTCCTTAAAATCCATTAACGCCCCCTTAAAAAATAGGCTATCATTTTAACAGAGAGTCCTTTTTATTTTCCAGTCTTTTCAGAAAACCGCTATAACGGGTAAAAAGCAAAATGTTTTACATATTATATTATGCAAACCAAAAAAAACAAGTGTTGAGGTGTGTTATAATTTATTGTAATATTTTACTTCTACAATATAGCTATGAACAAAAAAATAAAAAAAGCCATATTCCCTGCCGGCGGGCTCGGGACAAGATTCCTGCCCGCGACAAAGGCGTCGCCCAAAGAAATGCTGCCTATCGTGGATAAACCCATGATCCAGCATGCCGTCGAAGAGGCGCTCACATGCGGCATCGAGGAGTTCATAATAATCACGGGGAAATACAAACGCGCCATCGAAGACCATTTTGATTCTGCATATGAACTCGAAGAAAACCTTAAAAGGTCCGACAAAAAAAAGCTTCTCGAAGAGATAACAAGGCTCAACCATATAAATCTTGCATACATAAGACAGAAGGCCGCGCTCGGCCTCGGGCACGCGATCCTTTGCGCAAGGCCGTTCATTAAGGACGAGCCCTTTGCGGTCCTGTTAAGCGACGATGTCATTGACACGGATGAGACCTTGCTTAAGGATATGATCCGTCTTTATGAAAAACTCGGGTGCTCGATCCTCGCCCTCGAAGAGGTGCCTATGTCAGACATACACAAATACGGCGTAATAAAGGGCACTGCTTCCGGTAACGGCCTGTATAAGATCAGCGACCTCGTGGAAAAACCTGCAAGAGAAAAGGCGCCGTCTAACCTCGCAATAATAGGAAGATATATTCTTACGCCTGAGATATTCGGCATTCTCGAAAAACTAACCCCGGGCAGAGGCGGCGAAATACAGCTTACGGACGCCCTGAAAAAACTCCTTAAGAGGCAGCGGGTTTACGGTTATCTTTTCAAAGGCAAAAGATATGATGCCGGAGACAAATTCGGCTATCTTAAGGCAACGGTCAATTTCGCTTTGAAAAATAAAGACATTTCAAGCCCGTTTGCCAAATATTTGCTTGACATAGTGCCTGTTTTAAAAAACATCACAAAAACAAAGTTGTTATAAAATTACGATAGGAGTTTAGAATGGCAAATCTTGCGGAAAAAACTGAAAAAGAAGAAAAAGAAATAGAGATTCCCGATACGCTGCCAGTGCTTCCGGTAAGGGACATAGTCGTATTCCCTTATATGATACTGCCTCTTTTCGTCGGAAGAGACATGTCCATAAAGGCGATAGAACACGCGTTAAGCACAAACAAAATGATTATGCTTCTCACCCAGAAAGACCTGAATGTGGAAAACCCTATGCCTGACGAACTGTACTCAGTAGGCACAGTCGGCCTTATAATGAGGATGCTGAAACTGCCTGACGGAAGGGTTAAGATACTCGTTCAGGGGCTATCCAAGGCAAAGGCGGTCAAATTCTCGCAGGAAGAACTGTTTTTTACAGCCGGCATACAAAAGATAACTGACTATAAGCCCGAAGAGGTGACAATCGAGATAGAAGCGATAATGCGGACCGTAAAGGAACAGATAGACAAGGTGGTCGCGCTCGGGAAGACGATATTGCCCGACATTATGATCGTTATCGAGAACCTTGAAGATCCCGGAAAACTTGCCGACCTCATTGCGTCAAACATGGGGCTCAAGACAGAGCAGGCGCAGGAAGTGCTGGAGTTGTCAGAGCCTGTCATGCGGTTAAAGAAAGTAAGCGAAATACTGAACCGGGAAATAGAGCTTCTTACTGTCCAGCAAAAGATACAGACCGAGGTAAGGGGCGAGATAGACAAAAACCAGAGAGAATATTTTTTAAGAGAACAGCTAAAGGCAATTCAGAAAGAGCTCGGCGATATAGACGAGCGGACAGAAGAAATAAAGGAATTCAAGAAAAAAATCGAAGCTGCAAAGATGCCGGAGAAAGTTCAGAAAGAGGCGGAAAAACAGCTCAAAAGGATCGAGAAAATGCACCCTGACAGCGCCGAGGCAGGGACAGTAAGAACATATCTCGAATGGATGGTTGAAGTCCCGTGGTCAAAATCAACGAAGGATAACTTAGACATAAAAGCGGCTAAAAAAGTGCTTGACGAAGACCATTACGACCTTGAGAAAGTAAAAGAGCGAATTCTTGAATATCTCAGCGTAAGGAAACTTCGGAAAGAAAAGATGAAGGGCCCGATACTCTGCTTCATAGGCCCGCCCGGCGTTGGAAAGACATCTCTCGGAAAATCAATTGCAAAGACGCTCGGCAGGGAATTCGTCCGCATGTCATTGGGCGGAGTAAGAGATGAGGCGGAAATACGGGGGCACAGGCGCACATATGTCGGAGCGCTGCCCGGAAGAATAATACAGGGGATAAAGACTGCGGGAACAAACAATCCCGTATTCATGCTTGACGAAATCGATAAGATAGGCATGGATTTCAGAGGCGATCCCTCATCCGCGCTCCTTGAGGTGCTTGATCCCGAACAGAACAATACATTTATTGACCATTATCTCACAGTGCCTTTTGACCTTTCAAAAGTGATGTTCATAACAACGGGGAATCTTATTGATACAATCCCGGGCCCGCTCCGCGACAGGATGGAGATAATAACGCTTTCAGGATATACGTCGGAGGAAAAATCGGGGATTGCAAAAAACTATCTTATCCCGAAACAGCTCGAGGAGCACGGCATAACGGATGAAATATTAAAAATAACAGACCACGCTGTTCTTTTGATAATCTCCCAGTACACAAGAGAGGCAGGCGTCAGGAATCTCGAAAGGGAAATAGCAAACCTATGCAGAAAAGTCGCAAAAAGGATAGCGGAAAGCAAACAGAAAACATTTATCATAAACGCCAAGAATCTTCATAGATTCCTCGGTGTGCCAAAATACCTGCCTGAAGAAGAAATGGAAAAGGATGAGGTTGGAGTTGCAACAGGGCTCGCATGGACAGAGGCAGGCGGCGACATCATCTATATAGAGGCGACAACCATGAAAGGAAAAGGGGCGCTTACGCTTACGGGACAGCTCGGGGACGTTATGAAAGAGTCTGCGCAGGCTGCGCTCAGTTATGTGAGATCAAGGGCAGCTTTGCTCGGGATAAAAGACGAGATATTCTCTAAAACAGACCTGCATATTCATGTCCCTGCGGGAGCCATACCAAAAGACGGGCCGTCAGCGGGAATAACAATGGCAACATCCATTGCATCCGCCCTTACAGGCAAACCGGTTAAAAAAGATATAGCAATGACCGGCGAGGTAACCTTAAGAGGCAGGGTTCTGCCCATAGGGGGACTGAAGGAAAAGTCCCTTGCCGCGAAAAGGATGGGCATAAAACAGATAATAATTCCGAAGAGGAACAAAAAGGATCTCGAAGATATTCCCAAATACGTGAAGAAGGATATGGCTTTCATCTTTGCGGACTCGATGGATGACGTGCTCAAGGCAGCGTTGAAAAAAGCAAAAAAACGGTGAATCGGAAAATAAAAAAATGGTGAATCGGTCGTTAGGTGAATTGGTAAATCAAAGAAACAAAAAATCATCTGCACCTATTCACCTATTAACCTATTCACCCATTCACCAAGTTGTTGTTATATGAGGCTTGCTGAAATCGGGGAACTTCCCCTGATAGAATTAATCCGCAGAAGATTCGGTCAAAGGTCAAAGGGCGTTATTGCCGGGATAGGAGACGATGCGGCGGTAATCGAATCCAATGACAATAATCTGCTCATAACCACCGATATGATGCTTGAAGGAATTCACTTTGACCTGAGTTTCACAACGCCTTACCATATCGGTTATAAGCTCGTATCCATAAATGTGAGCGACATCTTCGCCATGGGCGGAATTCCGAAGTATCTTTTGCTTAATATTGCCCTTAATAAAAATATAGACAAATCATTCGTTGACGGATTTTTTGACGGCGTTCATGACGCAGCCAAACTATACAGGGTCTCGCTTATTGGAGGGGATATGTCATCTTCAAAAAAAGGCATAGCAGTTGCGGCATCCCTTATCGGATATTCAAAAAAACAGATAATGCGCTCAGGCGCAAAGCCGGGAGACAAAATATATGTAACCGGAAATCTCGGTGATTCGGCATGCGGATTGGAGATTTTAAAAACAGCTGTGAGCCCTAAGCCATCAGCTATCAGCAAAGGGCTGAAGGCTGAAAGCTATCCGCTAACTGCAAAATATAAACAAAAAGGACTGACATGGAATATCATTTCTCCTTTGATTCAGAGACATCTTATGCCTGTTGCCCGGAACCCGAAGAGTTTTGCCGGATATGCGACAGCAATGATTGACATAAGCGACGGGCTGTTCATTGATTTAACAAGGCTGTGTAATGAAAGTAAGGTAGGCGCAAAGATATACGCGGAACAAATACCTATTTCTCCTCAGATGAAAAAGGCATCCTCAATAGTGGGAATGGATTCATTAAAGCTCGCTGCGTCAGGAGGGGAGGACTACGAACTGCTCTTTACAGCGCATTCCTACCCCCCCGCAGGGGGGGTAAAAATCACCTGCATCGGTGAAATCACAAAAAAAGACAGGGTCGTCATAGATGAAAAAGGCAGAGAAACAAAACTGAAGACAGAGGGGTATCAGCACTTTGGGATTAAGAGATAAGCTAAGAGAATTATTAAGCATCAAAGACACCCCGCACAGGCTTGCAATGGCATTTGCGATAGGCATTTTCATAGGCATGTCTCCTTTATTCGGGATTCACACGATACTCGGTATTGCCTTAGCGTGGATGTTCAAACTGAACAGGCTTGTCACTGTCACGGGCGTATATATAACAAATCCATGGACTATCATCCCTATCTATACTTTCAGCACCTATATCGGCGGAAAATGCCTTGGGATGAAACAGGTAATCCCGGATATAGACTGGGGGCATATTACATTCAGTCATATGCTTAACGAATTCAGGCCGTTGCTGATGCCGTTTATTCTGGGAACGCTGCTTGTAGGTTTTGTTTCGGCTGTCATAGCTTATATTGTCATACATGCCGCGGTGAAAAAAGCGCACTCCCATGAAAAATAAGATTGCTGTTATAAGCCTCGGCTGTCCGAAAAACCTTGTTGATTCCGATAATCTTACGCGGAAACTGATCAGCAGCGGGTTTTCATTTCTTGACAACCCCGAAGACGCTGACATCCTTCTTATTAATACATGCGGGTTCATAGAAGACGCAAAGAAAGAATCAATAGAGGAGATATTGAAACTTGTAAAATTAAAGGTGTCAAGGGGTCAAGGTATCAAGGGGTCAAGTGAAAACCTCGAAACCTCGGAACCTAGAAACCTTGGAACCTATCCAAAGCTTATCGTCTTCGGCTGCCTTGCAAAGAGATACAAAGACGAGTTGATAAAGGAAATCCCGGAGATGGATGCGATATTCGGAGTCGCCGAGGAAGAGAAAATAGTTGAATATTGCAAGGAGATACAGGGATTAAAGGGTCAAAGGGTCAAAGGGTCAGAGTTTCAAAGCGCTCATTCACCCATTCACCGATTCACCCATTCACCCATTCACCCATTCACCAGCTACGCCTATCTCAAAATCTCAGAAGGGTGCAACAAAAGATGCGCATACTGCGTTATCCCTTCTATCAGGGGAAATTATAGAAGCGCTCCGCCCGATGAAATAATGAAAGAGGCGGAAAGGCTCCTAAAAGCAGGGGTAAAAGAGCTTATACTCGTCGCGCAGGACACAGCCTGCTATGGCAAAGATTTTAATCCGCCCGGGGCGAATAACATCTCATCTCTGCTTAAAGGCCTGTGTTCGATTAGCGGTGATTTTTGGATAAGGCTGCTTTACACATACCCTGATTCAATAAACGAAGCTCTTTTGAATGTAATTGCCGGAGAAGATAAAATATGCAAGTATCTCGATATCCCGCTTCAGCACTCTGAAGAGAGAATACTCAGGCTGATGGGAAGAAAAGGGACAAGAAAAGAATATCTAAATCTCATCAGGGCTATCAGAAGCACGATCCCCGATATTGCCCTCAGAACAACATTCATCGCCGGTTTTCCGTCCGAAACAGAAAAGGAATTTAACTCCCTGATAGATTTTATAGAAAAAACGCGATTTGACAGGCTGGGAGCTTTTAAATATTCAAAAGAAGAAGGGACTCCCGCGGCAAAACTCAAAGGACAATTGACAGAAGCGGTGAAAAATAAAAGGCTTGATAAAATAATGCAATGCCAGTCTCGCATATCTCTTGAGAAAAATAAAAAACTTATCGGCAAAAAATTCAAGGCGCTTATTGACGAAATAAATAACGGGGTAGCAGTAGGCAGGCTTTATTCCCACGCGCCGGAAATAGATGGAGTGGTAATTATTGACGATTCACCGATTCACCGATTCACCCATTCACCTATCAAGGCCGGCGATTTTGTCACGCTTGAAATCACAGATGCTTACGATTATGATTTAAAAGGGAAGATTGTTAAATGAAAAAGATTCCATGGCTCCATATAATTTTGTTTGCCGCCACATTTCTTTCAACGCTTGCAGTAGGTGCTCTCCAAACTCAAATGATAGAAGACATAGCAAAACATCCCGCGAACATACTCAAAGGACTACCGTTTTCATTAACCCTTATGCTCATACTCCTATGCCACGAGCTCTCACATTATATAGCCTCAAAAAAACATCGTGTTAAGGCAACCCTGCCCTATTTTATTCCCGCTCCCACGCTCATCGGGACATTAGGCGCCTTTATAAAAATGAAATCGCCCATCACTACAAGAAAGGCGCTGATAGATATTGGCGCGTCGGGGCCTATAGCGGGCTTTATAATATCTCTGGCGGCAGTGATTATCGGCCTGTCATTGTCTGAGGTTGCCGTGTCCAAAGGAGCAAGCGGAAGCTTATTGCTTGGAGACTCGATCCTCTTCTCGCTGCTTTCGCGCATAATTTTCGGAGAGATCCCCGCTTCCCATGATATTTTCTTGCATCCCGTCGCGTTTGCGGGCTGGATAGGTTTTTTCGTTACAGCTCTAAACCTTATTCCCGTGGGCCAGCTTGACGGAGGGCATGTTGCTTACGCGATTCTTGGTGAAAAACACAAGATCATATCAAAGATACTGGTAGTAGTAATGCTGATACTCGGTTATTTCTTGTGGCAGGGATGGCTTATCTGGGCGATACTGCTCGTCATTCTAGGAATGAGGCATCCGCCTGTCATTCACTGGGAATCGCCTTTGGACAAGAAAAGACAGCGCATAAGCTGGGTTACAGTAATCATATTCGTGCTGACATTCACACCTGTGCCGTTTAAGGTTATAATGAAATAATTGCCCTTGATTTTTATTATTGTTTAACTCAAAATAATATCAATCAAATTTAAGACTTTTTTCGCCTCAGGCAAAGCCGCAGGGGCGAAAACTTCAAAGGAGACCTGCAATGAAAGTGATTCTCAAAGAAGACGTAAAAAATCTCGGCAAAATGGGCGATATCGTTAATGTTGCCGAAGGTTACTCAAGGAATTTCCTCATACCAAAAAAACTCGCAGTCGAAGCGATCACAGAAAACATAAAGGCGCTCGAACATCAGAAAAAGATAATTCAGGAAAAAGCGAAAAAGATCAAAGACGCATCCAGGAACCTATCGGATAAAATATCATCCCTGAACATTACGATAAAGGCAAAGGCAGGGGAAGAAGAAAAACTCTTCGGTTCGATAACGTCAATGGACATCGCGGCAGCCCTTAAAAACGAAGGCATCGAGATTGATAAGAAAAAGATATCTCTCGAAGAGCCCATTAAAAGGCTCGGTTCTTACACTGTCAGTGTTAAGATCCATCCCGAAATAACAGCGCAATTAAACATAACAGTAGTCTCGGAATGAAAAAAACAAATATATCTCTTGACAAGCTGCCGCCTCAAAATATCGAGGCAGAGCAGTCCATCCTCGGCGCGGTCATGATCGAAAATGACGCGCTCCCGAAAATCATTGAGGTCATCTCCAGAGAAGATTTCTATAAAGAGACCCACAGAAAGATCTTCGATGCGATGGTGGAGCTTTTCGAGAAAAACGAGCCGATAGACCTTATAACAATATCGGAAGAGCTCAAGAGGAGAAACGAGATTGACGCGGTAGGCGGCGAATCATATCTTTCAACGCTCGCAAGCCAGGTTCCGACTGCCGCAAACATACGCTATCATTCAAAGATAGTTCGCGAGAAGTCCCTTCTCAGGTCTCTTATAAAATCCGCGTCAGAGATTGCAGGCAAGGTCTATGAGGAAACCCTTGACGCCGATGAACTTGTGGATCAGGCAGAGAGGATAATCTTTAACATATCAGACAAGCGGATAAAAACTTCTTTTGTAGGGCTTAAAGACCTGATAAAAGGCAGCTTTGAGACAATAGAGCATCTCTATGACAAAAAAAGCGCCATAACAGGAGTGGCGTCCGGGTTTAATGAACTCGATGAACTGACATCCGGGTTCCAGCGCGGGGATCTGGTTATTGTAGGCGGCAGGCCTTCCATGGGGAAAACTGCTTTCAGTCTGGACATAGCCCGGCATGTGGGAGTTGAGATGAAAGAGCCCGTCGCAATATTCAGCCTTGAAATGACAAAAGAACAGCTTGCAATGAGAATGCTGTGTTCGGAAGCAATGGTTGATTCCAACAGCATAAGGAAAGGATTCATAAAAAAAGACGACTGGTCCAAGCTGACAAACGCCGCAGGCAGGCTTACAGAGGCGCCTATCTTCATAGACGATTCTTCAAATACAACAGTCCTTGAGATGAGGGCTAAAGCGCGGCGGCTTAAGATGGAGCACAGGGGATTAAGCCTCGTGGTCGTGGATTATCTTCAGCTGATGAGAAGCAAAGGCGGTTTCGAAAGAAGAGAGCAGGAAATATCGGAAATATCGCGTTCTCTGAAAGCTCTTGCAAAAGAAGTTGCGGTTCCTGTTATAGCCCTGAGCCAGTTAAACAGGGGCGTTGAGCAGAGAAATGACAAAAGGCCAACCTTGTCCGACCTAAGAGAATCAGGGGCCATAGAGCAGGATGCAGACGTTATAATATTTTTATACAGAGAAGCGGTTTACAGCAAGGATGTGTCTGACAGAGAAAAAGGCAAGGCAGAGATTAATATCGCAAAACAAAGAAACGGCCCCACAAGGACCATAGACCTCACATTCATGCCGCAATGCACGAGATTTATGCCTTACAGCGACAGGGACTATCAGGAAACAGAAGAAGTCTTTTAGGCTACGCCTCATAGAGGAATAATATGAAAAGGTCACCGGCGGTTGCAGGCCAGTTCTATCAAGGCACAGTTGAGAAACTCAGCCGGCAGGTCAGACAATACATAAATAACAACGCCGTAAAAGAACACGCAATAGGCGTCTTATCCCCTCATGCCGGCCTCATGTATTCAGGCTCTGTTGCGGGAGAGGTCTATTCCGCGATAGAATTCCCCGGGACCTTTGTTCTTATCGGCCCCAATCATACGGGCCTCGGCGCAAAGGTTTCAATGATGGCGTCAGGCGAATGGGAAATACCAACAGGCATTTTTAATATTGACGAGAAACTTTCGCGCAGGATAACCGCAAACGTCCCGCTGATTTCAAAAGATTCACAGGCGCATATGTTTGAACATTCGCTTGAAGTGCAGCTTCCGTTCATAGCGCATTTTTCAGGCGCGCCAAGAATTGTGCCGATACTCGTCATGACCGCATCTCTCGAAGAATGCCGCCTGATAGGAGAAGGCCTTGCAAAGTCAATTAAAGAGGCAAACTATCAAACTGTTATCGTTGCAAGCTCTGACATGAGCCACTATGTGCCTGACGATGTTGCAAGACAAAAAGACAAAAAAGCGATAGATATGATTAAGGCGCTCAACCCCGAAGGGCTTTATGGAGTAGTAACAAGAGAGAAGATCTCGATGTGCGGTTATCTGCCTGCAACAATAATGCTTTTTGCCGCTAAGGCTCTCGGAGCCATCGAGGCAAGGCTTATCAAATATTCCACATCAGGAGAAGTCAGCGGAGATTACGACCAGGTGGTAGGCTACGCCGGCATGATTGTGAAGTAGAAAGGTTGATCCGATCGAATCGGGACGACCTCCAGAGAGTAATGGCGGGGTGGACGGGGCTCGAACCCGCGACCTCCGACGTGACAGGCCGGCGTTCTAACCAGCTGAACTACCACCCCATTTCAGTGTCTGTAATCAGTGTCAGTACTCAGTTAAAAAACTCCCGAAACTGACACTTTTCACTAACACTAATAACTTCCCTTTTGCCTGCGTCAAAAATGGTAGGCGGAACAGGGATCGAACCTGTGACCCCAGCCTTGTAAGGGCTGTGCTCTCCCAGCTGAGCTATCCGCCCGAAAGAGACTAATATTAAACTACACAGGGATATACTTTGTCAAATCGGTTGTGATAAAATGCAGCATGAAGAACGGTGAATCGGTTAATCGGTCAATCGGTGAATCGCAAAAAACTATACACCCATTTACCAATTCACCTGTCCGTCCATTCACCCATTCACCCATTCGCCTATTCACCAATAAAAACGGCTTCACCATCATTGAGTTAGTAATGGTCATGGTCGTCGTCGCCATTCTCGCTGTTGTGGTTATAGTTAGATTTAATCCCTTTGATGCCATTAAGCTCACCAGCGCGACAAGAAAAGTCGCTGCGGACATAAGATATGCTCAGAAAGTCGCTATCTCAACGCAGGCAAGATCGGGCATAGAATTCAACGCAAACGGCTACTGTGTGTTTCAGGACATAGAATCACGGACTGGTGTATGCCTTCCAGATTCCGCTTTAGTAACCAGCCCAAACGACCCATGCTCCACAAGCTCTACAAATAAGTTTGTTGTTGATTTTGCAGACAGCAGCAGATGCAGTAATTACTCAGGGATAACAATTACTCCTCCTCCAACTAATCCATTTGCGTTTAACTCTCTGGGCAAACTTGTGACTACTGCGGGTGGAGATTTGACTACCCAGACTGTAAGTGTAGGCGGTCAATCCATCAACATAGAACAAGGCACAGGAATGGTGAGCTACTAATGCAAATTAAAAATTTAAAAAGCAAAGAAGTGTCAGTGATTAGTGTCTGTGTCAGTAAAAATAAAAAACTGACACTGTTAACCGACACTGTCACTGCAAGAAACGGTTTTTCCCTCATTGAGGTAATCATGATAATCGTGATTGTTGCTGTTGCAATACCAACGCTTTTGATTATTGTGGGGCAGGAGGCAAAGCAAGGGGTGGAGCCAGAGTTGCGGGTAACGGCTACGAATGTAGGACAGCAATTGTTGGAGGAGATACGGACCAAATGCTGGGATGCGAATTTAATATCCGGAGGAGTTTGCGGCGCAGCGACAATGATAAGCTATTCTAATATAGGAGAAGATAGTGAGGGGACTTGTGGTTCGTTACCATGTAATAACTACGATGATATTGACGACTATGCATCAGGGGCAATTTCTGTACCCGTCGGGGGCATCTCTTATTCGGCAAGCGTTGAGGTGTGCTATGTATCGGATAGCGACCTAAAAACCACTTCTTGCGTAACATCCGGCAGTTCGGGAACTAATTATAAACGGGTAGCAGTGACAGTGGCTGCGCCATCTTCCAGTTGGGGCAGCTCCGTCGCGCTGACAACAGTGATGACGAACTATTAACATGATGCAGGATACAAGATACATGATACAAGATAACGGACACACCCCCCTGTGTCCCCCCTTAGTAAGGGGGGAATTAAAGAGGGGTCATCGTGCATCATGCATCATGCATCGTGGAAACAATGGCGTCACCCTCATTGAACTCGTAATCACAATGGTGCTTATAAGCATTGTTGCCTATATCGTAGCTAATGCAATGTCAACAGGCACAAAGGCGTTCTTCACAACAGACTATCGCAAAGAGGCGCTGGATCAGGGAAGAATTGCCCTGGACAGGATGGCAAAGGAGATAAGGAATTTAAAAAGCAGCAGTAGCACGGACATTGGCACTGCAAGCGCCACGGAATTTTGTTTTAAAACCATTGAAGACAAAATCATGAGCTACAGATACGACAGTGGTTCCAAAACTATTATTCGGACAGATCTTTCAGGCACTGACGTTTCAGCTGTCTGTCCCGCAAGCGGTGGTAATACTATTGCCAATAATATCACCTCTTTCGAGTTTAAAAATGCAGATGCGACCGGCACCCCTCTGGATATCACAGGCATAGCAACAAATAGAAGAATCGTTATCGCGCTAACATCCACTAAATCAGACCAAGGCGTCTCGCTTCAGACCGAGGTCTGGCCAAGGAATCTGTGAGATGATTTTTCATATTGAACAAAAAATAAACAACCCCCTAACCCCTTTTGTTAAGGG
>Ga0172371_10005718_pt1 | contig 18366 bp, 23 predicted proteins | sample Lak12m_FD_114543 | JGI IMG/M metagenome (GOLD analysis project Ga0172371, IMG submission 114543) | Freshwater microbial communities from Kabuno Bay, South-Kivu, Congo - kab_022012_12m | ecosystem: Environmental > Aquatic > Freshwater > Lake | place: Democratic Republic of the Congo: South-Kivu...
AAATTTTTATTAAAATGAGTGAGGGCAAAAAAGAAATAATCAACGGCAACTGTTTGGAAGTGTTGAAAGGTCTTCCATCTGAATGCGTGGATGCTATTGTAACCGACCCACCTTATCATTTAGTTTCTATTGTAAAACGATTTGGAAAAGAAGGTTCTGCTCCAGCAAAAGAAGGAAAAGAAAGTTTTAAAAGATTATCTGGAGGATTTATGGGAAAACAATGGGATGGAGTAGATGAAAATGGTAATGGTATTGCTTACAATGTAGATTTATGGAAAGAATGTTTAAGAATTCTAAAATCTGGAGGACATTTAATCGCTTTTGGTGGAACAAGAACTTATCATCGTATGGCAGTTGCTATTGAAGATGCAGGGTTTGAAGTAAGGGATATGTTGGAGTGGATTTATGCGAGTGGATTTCCCAAGAGTTTGAATGTAGGCAAGGCTGTGGATAAATTGCAGGGGAATGAGAGGGAAGTGGTTGGAAAAATGTCTGACTTAAATCCACGATATAAAACTCCCAGAGGTGGAGCAGAAGGTTATGGGAATATTATTTCATCTCAAACTGACCCAGATAGAACCAAAGGCAACTCCGAATGGGAAGGCTTCGGCACAGCTCTTAAACCAGCACACGAACCTATCATAATGGCTCGTAAACCGTTATCAGAAAAAACTATTGTAGAGAATGTATTGAAACACGGAACAGGTGCTATTGATATTGATGGGTGTAGGATACCGATAACTTCTGAACAAGATAAAGAAGGAATGAAAGTTGGTTATAAATATGAAAATGGTGTTCAACATAATGCTTATGGAAAAACAAAGTTTCCAGAAGGATATGATTTTAATAATAATCTTCCTCAAGGTCGCTTCCCAGCCAACATTATCTGCACAGATGATGCTTTGAATGATGGCACTATTACAAAAAGTGTAGCACGACCACCAAGAACAGCAAGTAATGTTAATCAAATAACATATAGTTCTGAAAAGTTTGGACAAAAGACAGGACAAGAACATACCGATTCTGGCTCAAAATCCCGATATTTCGATATAGACTGTTGGGGAGAAAAACACGGACTACTCCAATTCCCAAAGGCAAGTAAAAGAGAAAGGAATGAGGGGTGTGAGGGTTATAAAGAGTTTTCTAAATTAGACGGTGCAATTTTGAATAACGATAACGACAACCCCAACTTGAAGGGAAGAAAAGCAAATCCGATTGACTGCATAACTCAAAACAGAAAACTACAAAAATCAGGAAACCACCACCCAACTGTCAAACCAGTCCACCTTATGTCTTGGCTTGTAAGATTAGTCAGTAAAGAAGGCGATGTTGTCCTCGACCCTTTTACAGGTTCAGGAACAACAGGAGTAGCTTGTATGAAACTAAACAGAAAATTTATAGGCATAGAAAAAGAAGAAGAATATTGTAAGATTGCAGAAGCAAGAATAAAACCATACTTAACTCAGGAGAAGCTCAGATGAGAACCTTTAAACCTAAAACTCGCTGTAAAACATGTAAAATGCTATTTTGGAGAAGACATACATGCCAAAGGCATAAGAAGGAGGAATTATATGAAACTAAAAAAGATTGAGGAAGAAAAAGGAATTAAAATATTGACTATGAAGGAGCTGAAATAATGGTATGCTATAGATGCGGACAAGATGTAAAATGCAAGTACGTTGAAGTTAAGTACCCAGGAATAACTACAGAGCACATAGCAATAGAAGACATGTTCGTGAGGAAAAAACTATGCACAAAATGCAGAAAGAGGCACAATGAACAAACAAAAGCAGGAGAAGAAAGAAAGGAATAGACTTGACAAAGAATGGAGAAATACTATTTTATATATTCATAATTGGAGATGTGCAATATGCGGTGCAGACAAATTAATTAATGCTCATCATATCATTCCAAGAGAATTCAAAGAGACAAGACATGATCCAGCAAACGGGATAGCTCTATGTCCAAGGCATCACAAATGGGGATTATTTTCAGCACATAAAAATCCTTTATGGTTAATTAACTGGATGGAAAAAAACAAGATGGATGTAAATATAATTATCCTTAAGAAAATGACGGAGGAATTGTATGAGACGACAAGTTATAAGAAATAAAAAATGTCCTAACTGCAACTCAATAAGGATAAGATTCAATCAAGACACAAGGAGGCATGAGTGTCTCAAATGCGGATACTCGAATGATAGATGGGGTTCAACATAAGGTTCTGGGCATATGATCATAGACTAAAGGAAATAAATTTAAAGATTACAGAAGAAAACAAAATAGCCGCGCAATTTAAAATTAATGACGAGATAATCAAAGTAAGAGACAAATTGAAAAGACTGCAGAGGAAAGGAATAATAGAATTCATCAAGAAAAATCCAGAGACCAGAGACAAAAACTACAAGCAGAAAGTGAAAGACATGGTGATGGCCAGGCACAGCATGATTAAAGCATTAAAGATAATAAACCAAAATGTTTAAATAATAGTGTTTATACATTAGTATAAATGGCTAACCAACCAAGTTATAATCAGTACAAGATAAGAAGAATATCATGGAATCACTTGGGTAATGTTTATGGACTAACATTGCCGAGAGAAGTAGCTGAGAATTTTTTAAATGTTAAATTCACAATCACGATTAGTGGAGCATCAATAGTTCTAACAAGTGGAATAGATATCATGCAATTAAAAAAGGAAATAAGAGAGGTTCCATTTGAGGTGATTAATGGCCAAGGGTAAAATATTATGGATGTCAGATGGGCCAGGATTAACAACAGGATATGCTACGATAAGTAGAAAACTTTTAAATGAATTATCAGATTTAGGATGGGAATGTCACTTTATTGAGCATACAGGAAATCATCAAACTTATATGCCGGGATTGAGACTTGAAGATGGTGAGGTTTTTAAGTTCACGACTTGGGGAAGCGGACAACAACCATATTGCCAAGACATACTCAGTCAAAGAATCAAAGAAATAAGACCTGATATATTTGGAATTTTGCTTGATACGTTTATGTGTTATCCATGGATTTTAGATAAGGACTTTGCACCGGCTAAAACGATATTTTACTTTCCATCTGATGGAGGGGGAGGATTAAAGGACGGGAAATTATACAAGGGGATGGGATGTAATGTGCCAATGGGTTGCGAATTAGTCCTCAAAAAAATGCAGAATCATGTAGCAATGAGCATGTTCGCAAAGGAACAATTAAAGGAGATTCATGGGATGGATACAAACTACATACCACACGCAGTTGAGGAGGATGTATACAAACCATTACCTGAGCAAGAAAAGCTCGCCATAAGGCAAATGTGGGGCTTACAGGGCAAGTTTGTGGTAGGGGTAGTGGCTCGAAATCAAGGCAGGAAAATGCTTGATAGGACGCTTTATGCATTTGCAAAGGTCAAAGACAAGATACCAAATGCAGTATTATTGCTTCATACAGACAAAACAGATCCTGCAAGTTACTTCAATTTTGATAAGATGATCGCAGACTTGGGTATAGAGAATCGAGTCATATTCACAGGCACAAAATACTATAAGGGATTTGATTATAAGAAGATGAACGAAGTGTATAATATGATGGACGTCTTCTTACTGGGAACATCAGGAGAAGGATTCGGCATTCCCATCATTGAAGCAATGAGTGCAGGAGTGCCAGTCCTTTGCACAGATTACACAACAACATGGGAACTGGTTGAAAGAAACATCGCAGGGATGGCAGTCAAACGATCAGGAGAAATACTTGGCACTTGGAACGTAGGTAGAGCATTAATGGACATAGATGATTGTGGTGAAAAATTAGTTCAATTATACAATAACCCAGAACTAAGAAAACAATATGGTATGAATGGGAGAAATGCAGTGCTGAGAGAATACACATGGAAGGAGGTAGCAAAGCAATGGGACAAAGTACTGACAGAGCTCAAGTCACGTTAGTTAATCCGAGGAGTGAATTCTTGGAGGATGACAAGATTCATGTACCGTTAGCAAATTTATATCTCCATGCACAATTAAAGAGAGCAGGAATAAGAGCAAGAGTAACAGACAATTATTCACTTGAAGATACTTCATGGATAGGTAGATCGGATTTTATAGGAATAAGTGCATTGACTCCTCAAAGAGATGAGGCAAGAAGAATAGCTAAATTAGTCAAAGAAAGATCAGATGCATGGACAATATTGGGTGGTTACTATCCAAGGAATAATCTGATAGATGCGCAAAACGGACCCTTCGATTTCATAGTACCAAGAGACGGTGAGAGAGCAATAGTATGGATAACTGAAGGAGCAGGAGACAAAGTAAACATGGATGAAATTAAACCAGAGATGTACAAGGCAGTAGTTATTAAACCTGAGAGATTGGAAAACGAAGGATTTTTAAGAAGTTTCAAATTTAAATTGAATGGCAAGCCAGCAACATCATTATTGACTGCGAGAGGTTGCTCTGGTAAATGTACCTTCTGTGAAGAATCAGGAACATCAGTCAGAAGGACTCCATTAAATATATTATTTGAAGAGATTGATGACATAAAGAAACTTGGGTACGAAGGAGTCTATATCTTTGATGACATATTTGCATTAAGTGAAGGTTACACGAGACCAATAGCAGAAGAACTCAAAAGACAGGATTTAATATATAGATGCAATGGGAGAGCAAACATGCAAAACGAAGGATTGCTTAAATTGTTAGCAGACACAGGTTGTGCTGAGATAGCATTCGGAGCAGAAAGTGGAAGTCAGAAGATATTGGATAATGTAAGAAAAGGAACAACAGTCAGACAAAATTATGAGTTCGTTAAGAATGCTCATAAATATGGTATGAAAGTCAAGGCATTTTTAATGCTTGGTTTGCCGGGAGAGAATCTCGAGACTATGGGAGAAACAGAGAAATTTATAAGAGATTCAGGAGTCGATGGATTTCAGCTATCAATATTCTACCCATACACAGGCACAAGGATAAGAAGATCAATAGACAAGGGACAAGATATAGATCTGAAAATAGAAGGAGAAGGAATAGGTGCATATGGGCAAAAGAATGGCAAATCAGATGGGGTAGTTAGTACAAGCACATTGAGTAGATCAGATTTGGTAGAACACAGAGACAGAATAAGGAGGTGGAACAAATGCAGGCAGTAATACTCGTGGGTGGCCAGGGAAACAGAATGGGTGGAGTCATAAAGCCATTAATGGAAAAGAATGGAAAGACAATGCTCGAGTATGTGGTTGATGGTTTAAAGAAGCATGGAATAAATGATTTTATATTGAGGGTAGACGACAAGGCAGAACAATTCAGGAAATTCGGATATCAGATGGCACCAGACTTCAAAGGAGTGAAGAAGTTGCTCAATGATGGGCCATTTGTGGTGACAGTCGGAGACACACTGACAGATATAGACTATACTCAATTAATCAGATATCACAACAATGAGCCGGGAAAAATAACAGCAGTATCGAGAAATTATCAATTACCATATGGACTGATTCAGGGAGGAAGATTCATAGAAAAGCCAAATCTGGAAGTAGCAGTCGGAATATGGGTGATGGACAAGAGTCAATTGCCTGATGACTTCAACATACCAAAAGCATGCGACAGGAAGTTTAAATCATTTAAGTATGAAGGAGCATATACACATTTGACAACTAAAGAGGATTACAATAGGTGGATAAATGGATAGACAAAAAATAGTGGTTTGCATAATGGGACAAAATTGTGAGAGATTCATAGACATGGCAATTGATTCAGTAAAAGATGCAGATGACATAATCTATTGCGATGGAGGATCAACAGACAATACTCTAAAAATATGCAAGGAAAAGAATGTATCATATATTATACATCAAGAGTACAATCAGGAAGATAAGGCAATGAATGGAAAGCAAAGAAACTTCTATCTCAAATTTATGAAGGAATTTCTATCAGATTACTGGGCACTTTGCATAGACGCAGATGAAGTAGTAGAAGATTTCAACAAAATAAAGGAATGGATTCAAACAGTACCAAAAGGATTATACAGTGTTAAAATGAGACATTTCATAGGAGACATTGGGCACGAGGATTCAACAGTCAAAGAACACTTCGTACTTAATAGATTATTTAAGATAGAGTGCGCAGACAAATATCCAGAAGTAGAACACCCAGTGCTTCAGGCAATTGCAGGAACGCAAATAGCAGGAACCAAATGTACTACAATATGGCATCTCGCATATGTGCCTAACTTATGGGAAATCAAAAAGAGATATGAAAATCACATGAAGAAATCAAACATGCATTCTCCAGGATTTCTTAAGAATTGGTATGTTCAGCATTTATTTGGACAATATCCAAAGACCCCTATATTTCCACTGGAAGTACCAAGAATTATAATGGATAAGTTTGGAATAAACTATGACGAAATATATTTCAATTATCATTCAACATTAGAAGCCAAACATTTCTTAATGATGAGTCAGTGGAAGGATTATTTTTATAAGAAGCATCCAGGGGCAGAAAATGAATATTCAATAAAGATGTTGGATATTGGATGTGGCATAGGACTTTATGGAATTGCTGCGAAGACACTCGGAATAGAATGGAGGGGTATAGAGAAAAGTGAGTGGGCAGTGAAAAACACAAATAGAGGAATAATTCAGGGAGACATAACAAACTTAAATGTAGACGGAGAATTTGACATGATTTTGTGCATAGATGTGCTTGAACATTTGGATTATAAAGAACTCGACAAGGCATTGGACAACATAAAAGACTTAGGAGAAATATTTATTTTATCGATACCTTTCATGGGAGACCCAAATCTTGAGCAGGACCCAACGCACAAAATCAAGGAATCAAAGGACTGGTGGATAAACAAATTAAGTCAATATTTCAAAGTGAAGGAGGCACCAAAAGAATGGATGTTCAGCAACCAAATCCTGATAGGAGAGTCGCAATAATTATCCCAGTGAGAAATAGTGGACTGTGGTTGATTAGGTGTTTAAATGCAATTATAGACAGAACCAAATATAAAAACTATTTTATAATTTTAGTTGAGAGTGAATCAACAGATGGAACGGATAAGGTTTGTGATATGTATGCCGAGCATTACAGAGGGCAAATATTAACACTTCACACAAAAAAAGAAGGAATCACAAAGGCAATAAATATGGCCATCAGATGTACAAAAGATGAGGATATATATCTGACACAAGATGATGTAATTCACCCAGAATTGCTTGAGGCAGATTGGCTTTATTGGATGCAGAATGTTGCCAAGAGAGGAGAATATAGTATCATAGCACCACAGAATGGGGGTGGAACAAGCGGAATAGATTATAAGGAAGGATTCGATTGGGTAGGTACATGGGCAATGTATATCCCAAGAGAGACTCTCAACAAAGTTGGTTTATTTGATGAGAACTTCAATCCAGGACCAGGAGATGATATAGACTATTCATATCGGGCAAGTCAAATCAAAAAGATAGGATATGTACCTTATTGTGTGGAACATCATAGAAAGTACAATTTTAATCATGAGTATGAAAATCAAGAAATTATTAAAAGAAATGCAGAGTACTTCAGGAGAAAATATGCAATCAATTAATGTGTTCGGATTGGGTAGATTGGGATTGCCATTGGCTCTGCATCTTGCAGACAAAGGATATGATGTAACAGGAATAGACATAAATGACAAATTAATCAGAAAGGTGAAAGATGGACATATGCCTTTTTATGAACCAGAAACAGACGAGTTAATAAAAAATAAGAGGTTCACAGCAACAAAAGATGCTGAAAAAGCATTAAGCAATTCACAAACGAGCATGATATTTGTAGGAACTCCAAACGAAGATGGAATTCCATTAAACCCAAAGTATGTGAGACAGGTAGGAAGTCAAATAGGCAGGGCAATAAAAGGAATGAAAGACTATCATCTCGTAGTTTTAAGAAGCACAGTATTCCCAAGAGAGACAAGAAATCTCGTCAGAATACTGGAAGAACAATCAGGCAAAAAATGTGGCAAAGACTTCGGGGTATGTCATAACCCTGAGATGCTTGCACTTGGAAGAGTTATTCAAGACTTATCTAATCCAAAGATGGTGATTATAGGACAATCGGACACATATGCAGGAGACAAACTAACTGAGATATATAAAAAATCGACAGACAATAAACCTCAAATTTTCAGGACAACATTCGAAAATGCAGAACTCGCAAAGGTAATGATAAATAATTATGTGACAATGAAATTGAACTTCGCAAATCTGATGGGTAGAATATCATCAATCACTCCAGGAACAAACCCAGATGAACTGTCAAGGATACTCGGAGCAGATCCAAGGATAGGAAGCCAATTCTTTAAAGCAGGAGCTTCATATGGAGGGACATGTTTCCCAAGAGATAACGATGCATTAAGATATATGATGAATCAACTTGGAATGGATCCATCATTCCCAGATCAATTAATAAAGATGAATCAGGATACAGTAAACGAAATAGCAAACGAAGTACAAAGAAAAACATATAATTTGCAGGGAACAAAAGCAACGGTGATGGGCATTGGTTTTAAGGCAGACACAGATGTGATAGAGAAATCGCCATCAATTGCAGTAGCTGATGAATTACACAAAAGGGGTTATAAGGTGACTTTGCAGGGAACACTCGGCATGACAAGTGCAATGTCAAAGTATGGAGACAAATTCAAGTTTGAAATAGATATGTACAAATCAGCACATGGTGCAGATGCCTGCGTTTTTACATTAGAATCGCCAGAATACCGGAAAACAGACATATCAAGAATAAAGAGCAAAATGAGAACTCCGATAATAGTAGACCCATGGAGGATGTTTAAATGAAGAGATTAATATTCAATATGATTGACAAAGAGTTTGGTACTAATTACTTTATGGAAATGTTTAATAGAACTGCAAAATATGATAAGAGTCAGCTGGAAGATATTCAGAAATTTTTGATGGAAATTAATGGGATAGAATTAAATGGATTTACAACCAAGAATGAAATAAGGAATTTTAGACCCCTAAATACTAAGAATTGCACAAAGCATCAAACATCGGGAAGTACAGGCGAACCATTGACTATATATGGGCCCAAGAAACTTGAATTCATCAAGTCAGCAATATTCGAGAGACAATGGAGAAGTCTGGGTTGGAACGGGAAAGATTGGGTTGTAAGACTCACAGCAGGAGAACCAAAGTGGAAGAAATATGACTACTGGAGAAATGTGCATCCTCACAATTACAGAAAAATAGATGACGAATTAATTGATTGGATAATCAAACACAAACCATTTATTATTCATGGAGTAGCAGGAGCAATCAGAGAGATAATAGATAGACTATATGAGGAAAATATTGATTTAATATACAATATTAAATATGTATTAATGAGTGAAGATGTGACACAACACAAAAAGGATCTAAAACAAAAATATGAATTAGACGAAGAGATATATTCAGGTTACGGATTAGCAGAATTATGCACAGTAGCCAGCGAATGCAAATGTCACAATCTTCATGTCAACATGGAAACTTGCATGGTTCATACTTTTAATGGAGAGATAGTAGTAACAGATTTATGGAATAATGTCACACCAATATCAATGTACTTGACAAAAGACAAGGGTAAAATAAGAGAATCTGATTGTCCTTGCGGATTAAAGAGTGATATTTTATATGATGTAGTTGGAAGGAGCATAGACTATTACAATGGGCCAGAAGTCAAGAAACCAATAGGATGGTGGCTCGTGAGTCCAATAAGTCATAACTATACAGGAAAAATAAAGAAATGGAAGGCAACAGTAGACATCAAAAGAAAGACACTTCACTTGTATGTGATAGGAAAAACAGACATGAGTAAGTATAGAAGATTCGTTAAAAGAAACGGATTAAAATTAATCATTCATCAAGTAAAAAAGATAGACAACACAAAGTTGCTGGAGGTTAAATGATTTGGATTGACGGGAGAATATACAGAGACCAAAACGCAAAGATATCAGTCATGGACAAAGGATTGCTTTATGGGGATGGAGTATTTGATACGTTCAGGATATTCAATGGGAGAGCATTCAAGATGACAGAACATTTGAGGAGACTAAAACATTCAGCAATTATGATGAATATAACAATGCCAAGAAGTTGCAGAGAGATAAGAGCAGTAGTCAAGGAGATGTACAATCAGATTAAAAAGAACAATGTATTTGTCAGGATAATAATAACGAGGGGAGTAGGTGAGATGGGAATAAATCCAAAGATATCAAACCCAAGTACAATCATCATAATGCAGGAAAGACCAGAAGACAAGCCAGAACCGATAGATGTATTGACATCATCAATAATCAGATCAGACAGGACATTCAACTCAAAAATAAAGTCACTTAATTATGGACCAAATGTGATGGCTAAAATAGAGGCGGTAAGAAATGGAAAGCAGGATGCGATAATGTGCGATGAAAATGGGAACGTCACAGAAGCCACAACAACAAACATATTCTTTGTCAGAGATGGAACAATTCATACACCTTCATATTTATGCCCAATTTTGAGCGGAATAACGAGAGAATCTATAATGGACAATTTTGAAGTAGAGCAGTGTGAGTTAAGCAAAACATATGTATATCAATTCGATGAGGTGTTTCTCGCAGGAACAGCCAACGGAATAACACCAATCAGAAGCATAGATGGATTCGAGGTAAGAAGATACAAAGACAGGCCAATAACAAAGAAAATAACAGAATGGTACAATAAAGCAAAATTGAGGGGTGAAAAATTATGAGAAAAATGATAGCCGTAGATTTTGATAATACTCTAACGATAGGAGACAATGAATGGTGGACAGAAGAACGACCAATTCCAAACAGAGTGAACATAGAGAGAATAAATCATATGTATGAAGGGGGAGACTACATAGTGATATTCACAGCAAGACCCTGGGAAGTAGCCAGGAAAACAGTGGCATGGTTGATTGAAAATGGTGTCAGGTTTCATGGGGTAAACTTTAATAAGATGGCTGCCTCAAAATATATAGATGACAGGAGTGAAAAATATGAATAAAATTGCCATACTGATAAACACAAGGGATCGCCCAACAGAACTCGCATTATTACTTCAAAGTCTGAGGACGCAAACAACGAGTCATGGATTCGATATATTTATTCTCGAGGACTGCTCAGGATCAACAATATGGAATTATCACTTCTTGACATGTCTGATAAACAAGTTAAATAATGAAGGAAAGTTCGTGCATTTCGAGAGAACACCTTTTAATTATGGAGTAAGTAAAGCCAGACAAAGAATAGTCGAAATGGCAAATGAAGGAAAATATGATTATTATCTTCGAGTAGATGATGACGTAATACTTGAAGCAGACTATATCGACAAATTATTTGAAGTAATAGACCAAGGGTATGACTTAGCAAGTGGGGTGACACCATTCATAGGACAGGCACAATTCAAGAGAGAAAGCAAATTCATACAGCCAGTCGGAAACAGGGTGATCCTTGATAAGGAAGGAAACTTTATTTTTAATGGAGACGATTGCGGAATGTTATATCATGATGAAGCAATTCTGCCACTTCATCATTTTAGAAGTTGCGCACTTTACAAAGCAAAGATTCATGATAAGGTAAGTTACGAATCTAACCTAACAAAGCACGGATTCAGAGAGGAAGAGATATTCAGTTTCAAATGCATTAAGGCAGGATTTAAATTGGGCATGCACACACAAGCAATTGCATGGCATTTATTAACTCCATCTGGGGGAGAACGATTCGTAGAGAGTCAAGAGATGATTAAAACAAACGAACAAGTATTAAGAGACTTCACAAAGAAATTAATCGCAGAAGGAAACTTCATAGAAGAGTACAATAAATCTCTTGGAATAACAGTCAATATGCCGAGTCAAGAAGAATTAATTAAACCTACAAATCTGGTGAGAATATGAAAGTCAATATATGCGGACAATTATTCGGTAGCAGTGGATATGTTAATCATACGAAAGGATTGGCAAATGCACTCAATAAATTAATGGATGTAAGGATAAGCACACCAATGATTCAGAACTGGGAAAGGTTTGTAAATGACGCAGAATTAGAAATGCTCAAGAGAGGAGACTCATACGATAGAGTAAACATCATAATTGACTTGCCTTTTAACTGGAACCAATATGCATACAAAGAAAAGAATGTAGGATTTTTAGTATGGGAAGGAGACAAGATTCCGATAAGTTGGGTGGATAATATCAAAGATAACAGAATCAATCAAGTGTGGGTTCCAAGCACGCACGTGTACGAAGCAATAAAAAATAGAATAGGCGAAGGATTAGATTGGCAGATAATCAGAAACAAGATTAAGATTGTACCTCACGGAGTTAACTTGGATTTATTTAAGCCGGAAGTAAAAGAGCATATGTTCACTTTTCTGGTTAACAAAGGATTCCGGGGAGAGTTAGATAGAGGTGGAATGCAGCATGCTATTAGAGCATTTCTTGAAGAATTCGACCAAGAGGAAATAAGACTGATTCTGAAACTGAACCCAGCGTATGCGATAAGCCCAGAGCAATTGGTAGGGTTGTTAAATAGCTATGCACAGAAAACAGGGAAAAACGAAAAGAGCAAATCAAAAATAGAATTCACATACGATAACATGTCAATTGAATCTTTAAAAGATTTATACAATAATTCTGATGTATTATTGAATCCAACAGAAGGTGAGGCTTTTAGTCTTCCAAGTATAGAATCGATGGGATGCGGGAAACCAGTAATTGCGACAGACTTCGGAGGACAAACAGACTTCATATCGAACAGCAATGGATGGTTAATACCTTATGATTTGCACGAAGTAAAACATGAAGTAATGTATGAAGGTGTTAAATGGGGAAAAATAAAAATAGATATATTAAAGAAGGCAATGAGAGAAGCATACGAAAACAGAGAGTTAGTCAAAAATAAAGGACAAAAGGCAATAGAGACTGCAAAGAATTGGAGTTGGGATAATTCTGCCTTGAAGGCGCAACAAGCATTAAACGAAATGTTTATATAGTTAGGCATTTATTAGATATTAATGGCAGATATATTCACAGCAATAAAATGGTTATCTGATGGAAATAAAGTAAGGAGAAAGAGTTGGATTCAGGCAGATAGTTTTATTAAATTGGAAGGATCAATAATAGTATCGCATAAAGACAAACCTGCTTATTTCATGATAGACCATTTCTATGCAGATGACTGGGAAATTTATGAACCTTGGACATTAGGAAAAAACAGAGTAGAATTCTTTGGTGCAAAAAGTAACCAATTTGATGACAAGGCAATAAAAGAATTCTTAAGATTACTTGAAAATGATTTGAGTGAAGTTGGAATGACTAAATATGAAATCCATGAAATAATAAGTAAAAGGGCAGGAAAGATTTAATGGCAAAGAAGAAAAATCCAAACGAGAAGGTGTACAATTATCCAATATGTTTGAGGGGAGACCAAATCAAATGGCTAAACTCGAACACACAATTCAAAGTCCATCAGTTTGTCAGAGAACAATTGGACAAGTACATTCAACTAAAAGAGGACATAAAAGCAATTACAAAATGATAAGGAAATTAACTAATGACGAGAGAGGTATAATGAAGAGACAGATAAGCAGACTCACAGACGAGTTAGAATATTTTAATTATCTAATTAGGTACAACGAACTGATGCTTGAATCAGGACTCGAATTGAGCTATGACGAAGAGATAAAAGAAAACAGAGAAGCACTTAAACAAATAATCAAAAAACCAAAGACAAGAGAAAACCTATTCAAAAAGAAATATTATGAATTAATGATAGACAAAGGTGTGAGAGTAAATTATAAAAGAAAAGTAGCCCAGACACAGAAAGACTTAAGGACATTCAAAGAAAACATAGAAGAGTATAAAAATAGGATTAAGATAATGAAAGATCAGATTCGAAACGGCGTAGAGGTTAAGGAGGAATCTAAACCTTTGGGCGTCAATTGAAAGGAGGAAAATGGCAGAAATATTCAGAGAACCAACAAGCGAAGAGAAGAAGGACTTCAAAGATTTATTGGAAGAAAGACCAACAGTCATAGACAAGTTCAAGTCTCAGCTTCAGAGCAAAGAGAAAGAATACAATTTAAAGAGAAAGCCATTCTGTGCAAGATGTGCAAGAATAGACTTCCAGGACTCAGTAAACGCAAAAGTATCTGAGATGGAAAGACATGCAAACTTCGAGACAGAATTGTCAAAGTTCAAGATAACAATCCCAGACTTAGAACAATACGGAAAAGATGACAGATTCAAATTGATTAAAGACATTCCAGCAATGGAACCAGTCAATAAAGTTGAATCAGGTCAGGTCGCAAGGCAAACTCAAATCGGAGTCCACAGAGACTTTAAATGTAAGGTGAGAGGATGCGGAATAAGTGTCTTCATACCCAACTCAGAGCTCAAGTAACAACAACATTAATTATTTTTTATTTTATTAACAAAAATCAGGAAAAACATTAATATGGAATACAAAAAGATGAAAATCTCAGACTTAAAGAAGTCTGAATACAACCCGAGAACGATAGATGAAAAGAATCTAACAAACCTAAAGAAATCTCTGCAAAATTACGGATGGCTAAGCCCAGTAGTAATAAACACACACCCTGGCAGAGAGAACATAGTCATATCAGGACATCAAAGACTCAAGGCAGCACAGGAACTAAAACAAGAGGAAGTCCCAGTCATTGAAGTCAATGTAGATGAAACAAAAGAAAAAGCATTAAATCTTGCACTTAATAAGATAGGTGGAAATTTCGAGGAAAATAAATTGATGGACGTATTAGCAGATATCGATGAAAAGAATGAGGACTTACTTGGATTGACAGGATTCAGCACAGAGGAAATAAACTATTTATTGGGATTGAAAGATAAGGAAAAAGAAGGAATATTCGCAGCAAGCACAGAAGATGAATTCGACACGGGAAATAAGCACGGAATAAAAGAAGGAGACATTATCAAATTAGATAATCACACAATCATATGTGGAGATTCAAGCAAACCTGAAACATGGAGAAAATTGATCGGAGATAATAAAATAGACTTAATCGTCACGAGTCCACCATACAATCTTGATATCCAATATGGAAAGTACAAGGACAATAAAGAGTACAAGGACAATAAAGAGTACAAGGACAATAAAGAGTACAAGGAATATATAGATATGATTAGGGGAGTATTTACAAGTGCAAAAGACTTCATGAATAAGGGAAGATTCATTGCAGTCAACATCGGAAGAGAATGGGGGCCAATAAACATGCCAAGTAAATATGATCAAGTCTTTGACGATATAGGATATCAATTTTTTAGGAACATATACTGGAAAAAACCTGCAGGAAGTGCAAGAGGCACAATAACAGTTAGAAATCCATTCCCAAGATACTACGTTCCAAAAGTTCAGACTGAAATCATTCAACTTTATCAAACAGATGAAGAACCAAATATCGCAGAGCAAATGATAACTTATAGGTATGGAGAAGGGGATAAAAGAAGAGATGAAAAAATACCGGATATTTTATTGAGTAAATATTCAGGAAACGTATGGGAAATGATGACTGAAACAACATTAGGCAGAGACCATCCAGCACCATTTCCAACACAACTACCATTCAATTGCATAAGATTTTTCAGTTTTGAAAATGAGGCAATAATAGATCCTTTCATGGGAAGTGGAAGTAGTTTGATTGCAGCAGATCAGTTGGAAAGAAGAGGGTATGGAATAGAGTTGGATCCAAACTATGTGAATGTAGCAATTGAGAGATTTTTGATGTACAAACCAAATGCTAAATTGGAGATAATAAAGAATGACTCCGGAAATAAATAAAGGGGATGTTTTCTTATTGGGCAAACACAGACTAATGTGCGGAGACTCACTATCACTATCAGACGTTAACAAGTTGCTGGATGGGCAGAAAGCAGACATGATATGGATGGATCCACCATATTCAGTTAACTACATCCCAGAAGCAAGAAGAAAAGGTGGACGAAGCAAAACAAATCTCGGAGGAATAATGAATGACATTAACTTCGACATAATCAAACTATTAAACCTACTTAACACAGGAATAGTCAAAGGAGCAGTATATATGTGTTGCGGAACAAATCAAATCGAAGCAATATATCCTTGGTGCATGAAGAATCTCGGATACAGACCAACTTTTATAATGTGGGTTAAGAACGGATTCAGCATACTCGCAAGAGACTATCATTCACAATATGAACCAATGCTTTATTTTTATTACAAGGAAAAGAAATTCAGGGGTACAAGAGGACAAACAGATGTCTGGTTCTTTAAAAGAAGGCCGACAGGCAAATACGTACATCCAACAATGAAGCCAGTAGCACTCGTACAAAGAGCAATAGAGAACTCAAGCGACAAAGGAGATATCGTAATGGATTTATTCCTTGGGAGTGGTACAACATTAATAGCATGCGAAAACACAGACAGAAGATGCTATGGAATGGAATTGGATCCAAAGTACGCACAAATTATCATTGAAAGATGGGAAGCACACACAGGGGGTAAGGCAATACTACTAAAATGACAGAAAACAACGCCCAGGAGGCACCAAACAAGGAATTCAAGGGGATAAATGACCCATTAGAGCGCAATAGAGAAATTACGCAGGAAAAGGTTGCTAAAAGGATGCCAGTAGAAGAAAGAAGAGAACAGATAGAGAGATTAATCAGAGCAGCAGGCATATGGAACTTAGACAGGAAAGACTTGGGAGCCAGATATGGTGTCAGCAGACAGACAATAGACAAAGATGTTAATTTTATTGTAGGACACATGAATCCAGGAGACTTAAGAACAATCAAGATTCAATTAGATATTGCAAGCAAGAAGGCAATCAATGAGGCATTAGTAGTACTTGCAACAGCATTAGATCATAAAACAAAGTTAGATGCAGCAAACACAGTCAGTAAGTTAGTACAAAATTACACTGAATTCGCAGAAGCATATGGAATGAAAGAACCAATAGTCAGAAATCAAATAAACATCACCAAAAACGAGGCAATGCAAGTCAATATTGCATCAAACATTCATGAAGCCTTGGAGAGGGCCAGAGAAAGATGGAACTCACTGAAGAAGATAGAAAACTGATTGATAAGTGTAAGGAGAATCTGAGTGAATTCATTAAACACATATTCCCTCTATCTTTTAGAAAATACGTAGAACCAAGTCATCTTTATTCATGGGCAGACAGGGTTCAAGGAAATAAATTCACAGCAACACTCTCAGCAAGAAAGCACCTGAAATCAACACTCATGTATGCTTATTTAATGTGGAGAATATTAAGATTTGAATTTAATGAGGAATGGTTATATATGAGCTACACAGATACATTGAGTAGATATCACGTAGCAAACATAAAAAAACTAATCAGGAACAATCCATTATTTGAGGGAATCATAGATTTAAGCGGAGCAGAGAGCACAATCAGATACAGTTGGGACAAACATGTATTCAGCATTAACCCGGCAAGCATCCTAAGATTTAACAGAGGATGGCATGGATATGGTGTTATTTGTGATGATATACTTCAAGACCCAACAAACGAGATGAACATCACAATCATTCAGACAATAACTAATGCATTTTTTGAGGAAGTGTTGTCTTTGCCAATTGAAGGTGGAGAATTGCATCTGGTTGGAACTGCACAGCACTCTGAAGACTTATTCTTTCAAATCAAGAACAAAGCCAAACGATTTAATTGGGCAATGTATCGAGCAATCATAAATGATGTAGACAAGACAACCTTATGGCCTGAGATGTTTGGATATAATCGTTTAATGGAAATAAAAGACCAGGAAATAGGAGAAAAGGCATTCAGCAAGGAATACATGTGTAGCCCAGTATGGTCAGAAGATGCATATTTTAAACGAGATGAAATAATGAATCTGGTAGATCCAGGACTGAATCAACTGAATAGTTGGCCAGGAGAAGATGAGATTTTAATTGCAGGATATGATATTGGAAAAGTCAGACACCCATCACATTTCACAATATTCATGCATGCGAAAGGACTAATCATTCAAGTATATCAGGTGTTCATGGACAATTGGGATTACACAAAGCAAGTCGAATTCATAAATCAGAAGATAGATGACTTCAAGATAAGGCGTGTTTATTTTGATGCGACAAGGGGTGAATTAGAAAGTTTCATGGAGCAAGGTGTAATTAGGAGAGGCATATGGCAACCAATTAAATTCACACAATCAGAGAAATTCAAGATGGCTGCAAACTTCGCAAAGACTGTGACTAAGGGTGCAATCAGATTTCAGAACAGTCAAAGAATGATAAGAAGCATATTGAGTGTAAACAATAATC
>Ga0172371_10005720_pt1 | contig 18365 bp, 17 predicted proteins | sample Lak12m_FD_114543 | JGI IMG/M metagenome (GOLD analysis project Ga0172371, IMG submission 114543) | Freshwater microbial communities from Kabuno Bay, South-Kivu, Congo - kab_022012_12m | ecosystem: Environmental > Aquatic > Freshwater > Lake | place: Democratic Republic of the Congo: South-Kivu...
ATAGTTTACAGTGAATGTTTGTCCGTAATCGCTGCTGAAAGCTAAACCGAGTGTATCACTCTGACTGCCATAATATGGATATTCAATGGCATAAACCTCTCCTTCGAGGGATCCCGGTTCGCGTATAGTCAATGAGTCGAAATGGGTATTTACCAGATTCAGACTGTCACCGAAATTTGTTATATGATACAAGGCCTTGACAGTGGATGAAATTTTTCCAGCAATATAAAATTCACCTTTCCTGCATCCTCCGATTCCTCTCATATAAGATATAATCGGAGTATATTTATCTTCAAAGGTAGCCCCGTAATCATAACTCACACCTATCCCGCTCCTATACGGGCATTGGTAAAGTACCCCCTGTGTTGAATCACCGAAGATTTCATTACAATCATCAGGCCATACATATTTACGTTGTACTGATAACGATGCCCCGTTATCAGTAGAGCGGAAGATCGCTCCCCACCTGTGCATGTTAATATCATACCAATGACATGTAATGTATATTTCGGCCGTATCTGCTCCCCTTGCCAGATGACGCCAGTCAAAGGTTTGTGCCCGGCAAGGTATATGGATAAATACTGCGAGAACGATTACGGTAAACAGTCCGATGAGATGGTATTTCTTCATAATTCACAAATTTAATGCATTTTTAATCCTTTTATCCGGGCGACATTCCGGTTGATCTCTCCGGCTGCCGGCAGCCATTAACGGATAACTATCGAAAAGGTCGATCAGTGAGTACACCGGGTTTGCCGGCAGCCGTAGTGAGGGTTTTACTTGTTGATTCTTTTCCTTTTTCTTGGTGTTGGTAGGTTTGGTGAATGCCTGTCTCCGGAGATCGCCCGCATTGTCCGGCTGACGGTTTGTTATCGGCATCCCTTCTGTTTAGTTCAGCTTTTTCAATTCTTTTTAAATCTGTCTTTGTGCGTTGGCTTGCTAGCTCTTTTGCATTTTTTTGATTACGATTGAGCTTTGGAAAAAATGCAAATGTGATACTAAATGCGTTGCCTATCTCGTTGATACTTCGATTTATTTTGTCTTTTTGTATATTTTCTTTTTTTCCTCAAAAAGGCTCAATTGTGGTTCAGGTTTCTGATAATATCCATCGCTGTTAACTCTGTTTTCATTCATTCCAGTCGTTCTTGCTGCTGCTGTCACTTCTCCCCAACTGATAAAGTAATTCTCAAAATATTCGATTGGAAATTTACTTAGTTCTTTTACTTCGTCTTTAGTAGGAATGTGACCAAGTTGTTTTGCAATGTTTTTAATTTCAAGTTGTAGAACCTTTTTGCATACTTCATATTTCTGTTTTTTCAATCGTTCAACTGGACTGTTTTTCGCTTTTGGCTTGTCGTCATTTATTTTTCTAAAAGGATCTATTCCGTCTGTAAGTTCTATATGTCGCTGGGTTGTAATGCTATGATAATACTTTGAAAGTTCAATGCCAACATATTTTCTATTTAGCTGTTGTGCAGTTAAAGTTGTTGTACCAGCTCCGTTAAAAGGATCTAACACAAACTCGTTTTCGTATGTGAAAAGTGAAATTAAACGACGCATGAACGTTGGCGGAAGCTGGCAAGGGTGGTCAACTCTTCGACTATTGTGCTTTAAACGATGAATGTCATACCAAACATTAGAAACAAATTCAATGTCTTGTATTTTCAATCGTTTGCGTTTGAAAGTACAATTAGGTCGAATGCAAAAATTTTCCTTAAGCGTTTCATTTGCTCTTAATTCTAGCATTGAATTAGATTTCCTTTCAATCCCAGGTAGCGGTTTCGGTTTTCCTTTGCTGAAACATAGAATAGAATAATGTGCAGGCATAATCATTCTAACTGGCATTGAAAGTCCTTCCCAAACAATCCAATCCTGATAATCTAAAATTGTGTTCAAATGTTTGAAATGCCTGATACACCATTGTGGTATGTTTAAAACTGCAAGTGTTCTGCCTGGCTTTAAGACTCTTGCCAATTCACTTAACCACAGGTCACACCACATAAAATATTCTTTAATGTCAATGCTGTCATCCCAACTTTCATATTTCTTTTTCAAATTATAAGGTGGGTCAGCAAAACAAAAATCAATGCTGTTGTCAGGAACAGTTTTTAACTGTTCAAGGCAATCACCATAAAGCAAAACAGAATTGTCAGAGAAGAAATTTTTAGTTTCAAGGAATTTTAAAAATGTATGTTTTCTGTTTAGGGGTTGGAAAAACTCCCTTTGGTCGTAAACATTCAGACTTGAGTAATCCGAAATTCCGAATAAGTCCGCTAATCTGTTTTCTACTTCTTTTGGATACTCGTCAAAATTCACTGTTATGTCACGCCAAACATCAGACATTAAAGTCCCGAACTCGTGGTATAAATGTTTTTTGCCACCGTAATCTTTTGTTGTCTTGTCGCAACAAGGGCAATATGTATAACCAATACGGGTTTTTGTATGTTTTAAACTTTCTTTGTATCGGGTGAACACAAGTAAAGCAGAATGTTGCTCCGTTAACTTATCTTTGTGGATTATCGGATTTTCAAGTTTTACAGCAATCCAAAGTTTTAAATGAATTTCATGGCTTAGTTGTGAGCAAAAGTCAGTTGCAAAAATTGGCGAAGTAAGAACAACAATTGTGGCGTTCTTGTTTGTTGAATGAAGAAAACTATTTAGTTCAGAATATAATGTTTCCCTTTGTGGAATTGATTCAATAGAGTTGTAAAACGGAAGAATGATAAACTCCACATTTCCTGGAACTGGTTTTGCTTCAGAAATTCTACCGTTTATTTTTTTGGCATTAAGCGGTATGGAGTTTTCACTTTGATGCATAACTATTTATCTAAAGTCATTAAGAATTTGGAAAGTTTTTCAAGTTCACTGTCTTTGAATGTTACAGTGCAATAACTGAATTGGCAAATTGTTTTCAATGCAGAACTTCTTTCAAAGTTCCCCGCTCCGTCAATGATATAAGCGATTTTGTGTCCTGCTTTTTTAAGCTGTTGTTGTCGAGCTTGTGCTTGTCCTGCTTTTCTTTCAATCGTGCTGTTTGTAGTGACTTGGAAACTAACTTCAATTGCACAATAGTTTCCTTTCGGTGATTTTGCAACAATGTCGTAAGAAAGGAGAGTTCTTTTGTTTTGGCTGATTTTGTCAATCTGCTTTTTGCTGAAATCCCATTTCGGCAAACGTTCTTCTAAAAAGAAAACTACATATTGTTGAGCAAGATTCCCCAAAGAATTTGCGGTTGCACCGCCTGTAATTCTGCTTACCCAAATATACCGCTGTCTAACAAAGGCATCCAACTCTTTCTTGTGTCCAATCAAGGTTCCAATGTTGCATTTTTCTTCAATGTCATTGGGAATGTTGTCGGTAATGGCAGCACCGCCAAATAAAATAAGGTTTGAAATGTCTTCAATAACTGGAGTTAATTTTTCTGATTTTGAAAGTCCAACTCCATCAACCTTTAAATGTGTGTTATTCCATGTCTTTTTACCTGAAAGTGTTTGAAATTTGTAAGAATAGTTTTTGCCGTTCCAAGAAAACTCTATAGTGTTGTTTTTAAACACTTTCGGAAGCTCTGTTTTAAATCTCATCAACTTTTCTCCGCCAATGTCGGAAAGCACCATAAGGTGTTTTAAGAAAAGATTTGCTGAAAGTTTCTTTGAATTTGCTAATACACTTTTCCAAGCGAATGGCTCTGCGTCTGCAATATTGAGTAAGCTGATAAACTTATCTTGTGTCTCAATGAGCGTGGGAATAATACTGGAATTACGTTCCATTTCAGCAATTCTCTCAGGCCAAAATTTCACTGCATTTACTTCTAAATCTTCTATTTTTCTTGTCATTTTGATTGCTTACTCGTTCAAACTAATGTTAAACACAAATTTAAATTTTTAATCGGTCAGTCGGTCATATTGACCTGTGTTTTTACACCCAATGTTGTCAATAAGTTCATGTAGGATGGAGTGTGGGCTTTGGCACGTTGGGTAAAATAAAATGTACTGCAAATTGTGTGGGCATGTTTGTTGGATTGCAACTCTTTTTACTTTGCGAAGGGTCGACATTTTCTATTTCTTCTCACTGTTTTTTGTGTTCTCAAATAGGGTTGCCGATAACGGATCTGAAAGTGAAGAGGGATTAAGAATATCATTTTCGTACCAGGTAATAACATCTTCAAATGCCTTCTGTTCCATAATGCATCTGCTTTTTAACCGGTATATTAATTTTTCCTTCAAAGATAATAAGTAAAATTTAAATAATTTTACGTACGAACTTAACCTTAACTGGATTTTCCTTAAAAAATCATATGGGATATGTGAGACACTATGATTGATCAGAACGCCAGGGGGCATCGACTAATTTTGCCACGCAGTTTGGTGGCAATCAAATTGTAATTCATAGCGCTCTCCTTTTGTTTATTGGTATATTCAAAGGTCAGGCGCTTTTTCTTGGCCATGCAAAAAGTTAGCCCGTTTTTTTTTGAAAATTTCGATGATTTCACTTTTGAAATGGCGTATCCTTCCATCCTTTAAGGCTTAGCGTAAAAATATATCAAATTATTGGGGTAGGTTCTGTTATTATCACTGCCGGACAGAAATTAAGGTATGTCTGTAGGCAGTATCATCACGGATAGAGAACCCTGTGACATTCTGTACAGAAGTAAGTTTTCCAGTTATCTTTAATATCAATCGGATGAACAAATTCCATCAGATTATCCACTGACGCATATAAAATCTTATCTGTAGCACCTTGTGCAATGATGGTATGGCACATGTTGCAATCCTTCGAAATGACCTTACCTTTTTCGTTTTTATGCCTGTCTGAATGGCATCTGAAACAGCCATCCGATTCCAGATGACCAATATGGTTAAGGTAGCTTGATGAGGTGACCCTCATATAAGGAAAAACGTTAAGGTTGAATTCATCGATTATACCTTTGATCGCCATTTCAATCAGATCCTTTTTCTGAGCATAGACAGACGGATAACCTGTTTTATAAAAGTTAGTAATACTGTCGCGTATGTATGTTAAAGCAGAGTCTTTATTTGTGAATGGCCCTTTAAGGACATTCATGGCGACCCTTTTAATAAATGGCAGTTCCTTGGGAACAGTACCGGAGATCATTGCATTATCGGTATAAACTGTTGCCGATTTATATGAATGTGAAGGTCTGTTATGACAATCCATACAATCCATGATACGGTGTTGCAGAGTATCTATTGCTTTTTTATCAAGGACATTTTCAGTATCCTGGAATATCTGGACATCGCCAGTTTTCAGGTTTGTCAGCTTCACCCATGGAATTGTTTCTCTGTCCCTGGTTGACGCAATATACTCGATGCGCATATCCGGATTGATATGCCAGTGAATTCCTTCCTTCAGGCCCATCGGACTAAGCGACGGACCAATTTTCATCAGAAGTGAAAAGTTCCATTCAGTATTCAGCGAATCGGTCAGATAAGTACGCTGACTGCGAAGCTTACGGGCATAAAATTTTTGAGGCCAGTGGCATCTTTCGCATGTTTCACGGGCCGGACGCAGATTTTCAATAGGAGTTGCAATTGGCTGGGCATATTTATGGAATATTACGGAATAGACCTGGTAGAGCCCCGACAATTTGGATTTTACATACCAGTTTGCCCCTTCGCCGACATGACACTCGACACAGGCTACCCTGGCGTGGGGTGAATGGAGGTATGTAGTATATTCGGGTTCCATTACGTTATGACATAGTCTACCACAGAATTCAACAGATTCGGTATAATTAAATGCCTCATAACTACCAACGGCCGATATAATAAGGAACAGGAAAGTGAAAACAGAAAAAAGAACAAGTTTCTGCCGCTGACGGCTGTTGTTCATATCAAGCACTGGCCAGCGCTGATCAGATTTTCGTGTTCTGATTCTTTTTATTAACATACCAACCGGAATCAGCAACAATCCGATCACCATTATGGCAGGAAGGATGATATAGGTAAACATCCCGTTATAAGGATTCTGGTGTTCGGAAAGAAGCGCCTGGATAAAGAGAATTATAATAAGGATGAAAGCATTGATCGCAAATAGAGCACCAGCAATGCTGATCCAGTTGGAAATGGATTTAGGCATCTTCATATGAAAATTTATTTTCTTTAAGCGGCCAAAATTAAATATTAATTATTGACTGCCAAAGAAAGTAAAGTAAAAAGTTATCAGAAAGTAAGAGAAAGGATTCAGGATTTTGCTTTCTTCCTGATCTTTTTAGTGAAGTAAAGTGAGGCTCCTAATGTTATAAAAGCAAGGAAAAGGAATGCGATAACACGGTAGCCGATTTCCATATGAGCCAGATCGACAACAAACAGATATATTGCTGTGACGATCAGTGTTATGATAGCCATCCACCTGTACTTGATATTTTTCAATACAAGGCTTAAGATGAAATAGATAAGCGCGGCTGCCGTCCATGATGGGGTAACATATTGTGCGGGGACGGCATGATAGAGTCCGAACAAAACGATGAAGAATAACGAAACCAGATAGCAATTCCTCAGCATATATGTCTGGAGGGTCAACCTTTCTTTTTTCCAGTTTAAGATTCTGGCGCTGATAAAGGCAGTCAATGCAAAAGCAATGTTAACCTTATTGAGCATTTGTCCGGATGCAAGATAAACCAGCATCATTCCCAGGAAGAGGATGGTGTTCATGACAACGATGATCCTTGACCGGAACCATAACGCCCAGGAAACGACAACCAGACTTTGTAATGATAACAAGAGATATGCTCCCGGAAGTTTCGAATAGCCATATATAGCAACGCTCATAGCCATAAAGCTGAAACATGCATAAAAAGAGGGATCAAAGATCCGTCCGGTCCTGGATTTCAGAAAAATTGAATAGACCAGGCAAGCCAGTGAAATGATGCTGAAGATCCATACATAATTGTTCATGTAGAATGAAATCACGATCATCATTATCAGAAGGGAAAAACTTATTCCGTTTAGAACAATAGCAGTGATATAAATGCTTTTCGGAAACAATTCTGTTTGCTTAACCATCGGGACAAATGAAAAAATTGTTCCGTAGGCAAACAAATAGAGAAGATTATTCTGGTGTGACTGAACAGCGCCGAGAGGATGTCCCATCAGAGGATTATCCAGCAGCCAGAACATGTGTGAAATATAAACAAGAATAATTGTCATAACAAGAGTGTGCCACCAACCATACCTGATAAAAAGAAACATTGAACCAACTGCACTTGCTGTGACCAAAGGTAAAGTAAGATGCGTCTGATCGCTGAACATGGCTGTGGATAGAGCAAGTATGATCGCAATAGCTCCAAGAAGTTCAGATTTTTTCCTGATGGCAGATAAATCTGAGATCCGATTGCAACCAGCAGCATAAAAACCACCACTCCTTTCTCAGGGATAATGGGGGCTGATGAAAAGAAATAAAATCTCAAAGTAATATAGTATACGAGCAGATGACTGCTGATGTTAAGCATGAACGAAAGATGAGGAAAAGAACGGCGGAGGTACCACCCCAGAAAAAACACGCCGGCGACGGCAGTGTAAGCAATCAGACTGGAGATGATACCGTTCAGGTGATTCTGGGTATATGACATCAAAAAAACGATACCGAATATAAGAACAATGCTTCCAAGCCAGGCCAGTCCGTATTCGACAATTTTCGATTCGATTACGACCTCATCGACTTCGATGATATTTTCAACTGTACCTATTGATGCCCCGTTCTGCTGGGTTTTTACGTGTGAATATTCCGATCCGTTGCGGATATTGTGTTCTGGTTCTCTTTTAAGTTCAAGTTGTGTGATTCGTGATTCAAGATTTCTGAGTCTTTCGAGGATGTGTTCAGCGGTCAGGCTTTCAAGATTATAGGACTCATTCATGACGTTTCTCCTGTGTTTAAAGGTTAAGTTTTATGAGTCAACAATCCCGGGAGCTCCCGCTGTTACCAGCGGGAGCTCCCGGAACACAATCCGGACCAAACCGTTCCGGGTTATTTCATCTTTCTCAGAAAGTTTACCAGAGCCCAACGGTCGGCATCTTCCGGTATAGTCTTCCCGTAAGCGGGCATTTTATCTTTTCCCTGGGTGATCTTAAAAAAGATTTCACCGTCGGTCTGAGACTGGAAAGCCTTTGACGTAAAATCGCCGCAGGAAGCATCCAGCGAACTTGCTTTCGGGCCGTCACCTAATCCCTCCTTGCCATGACAGGATTTGCAATGCTTGGCATAGAGTTCTTTACCTGTTGAGACGCTTGCGGCATCTCCCGCCAACGGATTTTTCACCGCTTTGGCTTTTTCGGGAGCAACCCATTTAACAGGTTTCTGGGTATGACCCATCATCAGTATCCCGCCGCAAAAGAATACTACCATCAACATTCTAACAGCAATCTTGAATTTCATAATAACCTCCTTTAACATGATTAATTGATTTAATAAATTATTGATTTTATGAATTATAAGTTTATGATAAAAGTACAATAATCACACCGTTCATGGCTTGATAGCCGCATTTAGACGCGCTTTTTCCTCTGCCTCCGCTCTTTTTCCTATAATATTAATCCTGATGATACTTAGTATGACGTACAACACATGAAGCCACACTCCTGAAAGAAGTACAAGCAGGGTATATACCATCCACAGCGGGGCATCGGTATCTCCGAGTCCTCGTTTATGCATCGGCTCAATAATAACCGGATTCCCTCCATTAAAACTCCCGGCAGTCTCAACTGTAGCATAGTCATCATGGTCAATAATCCTGGTTACGACTTCGATCTTCCCTGTAGTATCTCCGGGTATACTTTGTGGAAATTCAACACTGCATGTTCCCAATGAATCAGTTTTTTCACCTCCAAACCGGTACAGGCAAAAAATACGTTTGATAAAAAAATCAACGGGGATCCCTGGAACAGCAACCTTCTCCCCCGCTTCATTAATTGTAAATACTTTAACAAACACATCGGTAAGCGAATCTTTCTTTGAAACAGACATCTCCATAAAAATATCTTTTACACGGATTGTTTTTATAACTTCATTCAAGCTTTGATTACCGGCGAAACGGATATTAAATGTATAATAACCATCATTGTCCTTGGGTATGGATCTGTCTCCTTTTAAATCCAGGAAAGCCTTCCCTGTCTGGTTGGTGGTAACAACACCAAGTTCAGTGTTCAGAATATCGTTGGAGGCCGTGACATGAAGTTCTGCATTGCCGATACTTACCCGTTTCTCATCAATTCTGGCAGAAAGTGAAAGAGAAATCCTCTTACTGCCATCAGTCGATTTTACATATGTCGCATCAAGCCTGGGATTTATTAATTCTCCGGCAACACCTGGCCGGTTTAGACCTGAAATTACCACTGCAACGAGGATTATTGAAAATATCTTGTTCATTCCCATGGAATTAAAGTTTTCCTGAAATAATTTCTTTCTTTGCATCAGACACCTCTGTTATATCAGCCACCGGAATTATCGGCATGAACTTGAGAAAAATCATGAAAAACAGGCAAAATGTTGCCATCCCTCCCGCAGTAAGAGCCCATTCAACCCATGTGGCCGTATAGTGGGCGTATTCAGGCCTGGTATCCTGTAAGGGAAGCAGGGGCGTTTCAAGGGTCGGGATGACGATAAGGTAACGTTTTATCCACATACATACTACCGCAATTACAGATCCGATAGTGATGGTATTGATATTTCGCAGGAAAGGAAATCCTGTAAAAATTATGGGTGCCAACACACCAATAAAGGCAGCGAGGTAAAACCAGAAGCCATAAGAATTAAAATCGAATAATTTATAAATAACTTCCAACTCCCATGTTTCCGATCCATACCAGACTGTCAGGTATTCGGCAAAGGTAAAATAGCCGTATAATCCTGCAAGGACAAGAAGAATTGTGCCGATGTATTTGAAATGCTTTTCGGTAATATATTCTTCAAGGTGATAATATTTCCGGAAGATCCACATGGCAATTATTAAAACAGCGGTACCGGAAAACACCGCTGCAACAACAAAATAAGGTGCAAAGATGGTGCTGTGCCAGCCGGGTCGTATAGTCATGCCAAAGATCCAGGCTAATACAGAGTGAACCAGAATAGCCAGCGGAATAATCAGTGCCGACATTATCGTAAGAGATCTTCCAAGCAGTTTTTTTTGTTTCGGATGATTTATATATGTTGCGGCAAGCTTTGTATAGACAAACCTGCGCCATTTCGAAATCTTCAATTCCGAATTATCCCTTAAGAGCGCATAATCCCTTATGAGTGCAAGGTAAAGGAAGAGAATACTGCATGCAAGATATGTCACAATTGCCAGTACATCCCAGACTATGGGAGACTGGATGCGACCATGAGTAAAAATATTGAAGAAACGGTCAATCCGCCCCATACTGATAAGTACATAAACCGGGCCGATAAAAACCGAGATGACTGTTATCATCTCAGCAATCCTGATTATGGGCTTTCTCCATTCAACATGAAGCAGGTGAAGAATACCAGAGATCATTGCCCCGGCATAACTAATTCCGATGAAGAAGATAAAATTAACATCATAAATACCCCATACAACATAGTCTCTCATACCTGTAACAATTTGTCCTTTGACCATCTGTGTTACGAAGGCATAAACTGCAAAAAGAAGCACAAGAAAGAAAAATCCGAATAATACATTTCTTAATCCTGAAGGTTTGTCGTAATGAGAAATGATTTCGACAAGTTTTTTCTGAGCAAGTTCCTGGGGATTCATATGCGGATGATTTATATTTTAAACTTCTTTAAGTGAGCTCTTTTAACCTGATAAGCCTTCTTGATACTGTCAGGTAGATTTTCAAATCCTTCCTCAACAGGAAACCTTCTGTCGACAGGGGGCAGGTAATAGACATTTGGTCGTGTGCCAAGTTCCTCCATATAACGATAGGCTGCTTTTTCCTTGACCAATTGACTGAACCGGAAGGATTCAACGCCATTGGTTACAACATCTTCATTTTTATCACCGAAGAAATAGACGCCGTTTGGACAGGCTGTAACACAATCCGGCAAAATCCCGCTGAGAAATGAATCGGGACAGAAATCACATTTACCTACAGTGCCTTTCCTCTGGGGTACTCCTGATTCGGGAGAATATTTAGCGTTTACTTTTATATCAGGCGCATGCCAGTTAAATACACGTGATGAATAAGGGCAGGCTGCCATACAGAATTTACATCCTATGCAGCGTTCGTTATCAATCAGTACAACTCCATCTTCCCGCTTAAAAGTTGCACCTACAGGACAAACGTTCACACATGCGGGAGCATCACAATGGAAACATGGTTTAGGCATCCAATAGGGTGGTGTATCTTCAGAATCCTGCATCAGGAAAACCTTTAACCACTCATGGCCAGGCTCCAGGAAATGCATTTTGTTGCAGGCAACAGTGCATGCTCTTGCATTCTTGCACCGTGAAAGATCAATTACCATTACAAAATGTCGTCCCGGAATTCCTTTCCTGACCTCTTTCGAAGTGGGCGCATTGCAGCATAAAGCATGTCCCCTGTCGACCTCCATGAGCTTTCCATCAGGAGTGAGTACTTTCACTTTTTCACCTGTTTCCGTAAGTTCCGGGTCCTTTGTACAGGAGGCCAGAACTCCTCCTCCCACAATAGTTCCGGCAGCAATACTAAAGCCTTGTTTCAGGAAATGCCGGCGTGAGGAATCTTTTATATTTTTCTTGGGCATTTATATTGAGATTTTGTATTAGATATAATAATATATGAATTCTGCAATTGAACCGGACATCATACAATTTCCGGCTTGGCAGCGGTATTCAAGAGTATCCTCTCCTCTGCTTCAGCTTTCTTTCCCAGGCGTCTTATCCTGAAAACCGTTATTACGGCATAGATATAATGGAACCAGACAAGGGAGAGGAGAATTATAAGGGTATAAACCATCCACAGCGGTGCGTTCACGTCGCCGAGACCGCGTTTGACCTCAATCATCGGGGGAAGCGGTTTCCCCCAGTTAATAACTGCCATTGTTTCTGCATTCCCAAAGAATTCGTTGTCCTCGAATTTCGCAACGATCGGGAGATTTCCGATGGAGTCGCCGGGCAAAGTTACCGGGAAATCCAGAGAAGCCTGACCATTAATCACTATCCCTTCACCAATTTTAAGGGAGGTGAAGGTACGTGGTACATAAAAAGTAATTTTCTGGTTTTCAACCGGTAATGTATCTCCTTTAGGGCCGATCTCTCGCGCCTCCAGATTGATCTGTTTGGTACTGTCTTTCTGAAGGAAGGTGATCAACATGAAAACATCCCGGATGGTGACTGAGGTGGTTGCGCCTGTGTACTCATTTGTACCGCCGAAATTGGCGCCGTATGTATAAGCACCATCTTTACTGTGAGCTACACCAGGATCACATGGCAGGGGAAAAGTGCAAAGCCCGTCCATATCGGTGGTATCATATCCAAGTGGGATATCGGTCTTCTCTGTCACAAGGAAAAAGTTAACCGGCATCTTAACCAGCGGGGTGCTCTGTTCCTCTATCCTGGCAGTAAGTTTCACATTGAGGAACCTGTTTCCCGATTTATTCACGAATTCAAGTTTCAGCCGCGATTTTACCTGTTCCTGGGCATACACGCCTGTTCCCGCGGAGAGAAATAAAAAGGTCAGCATTCCGATAACAACCTTTTTGTCATTTTTCACTTGTTTCATGATACGCCTCAGAATCCGCTGTGTTGTTAGCTTGCGTAGTTTCAGGTAATCTTTCTCTTCAGAAGATTTTATCTTCACAACAGGAATGATCGGCAGGAATTTTGAAAAGAGATAAAAGAGTAAAAAGAAGGTTGCCACTCCGCCTGCTGTAAGTGACCATTCCACCCAGGTGGGTGAATAATGTACATATTCCGGACGCAGGTCATGTTTGGGTAACAGAGGTGCCTCAAGGGTTGGAATAATAATGAGATAACGCTTCACCCAGAGAGCCATGACCGCTATCAGGGAAGCAAAGGCAATAGAGTTTATATTCCTGAATCTCGGGATTGCGATAATTATGACAGGAAGCAATACACCAACAAATGCCGCAAAGAAAAACCACCATCCGTAATCTGCCAGGTCAAACAGGCGGTATAAAACCTCCATATCCCATTTCACACTGCCATACCAGCTCGTGAGGTATTCACTGAAGGTAAAATAACCATATAATGCCCCAAGAACCATCAGGAGAATGCCCAGATAAGTAAAATGGATTTTGGTGATATAGGCCTCAAGACGGTAGATCTTGCGGAAAACCCACATCACGAGGATTAGTACACCGGTCCCTGAATAGACAGCAGCTACAACAAAATAGGGGGCAAAGATAGTGCTATGCCAGCCCGGACGGAGTGTCATCCCGAATATCCATGCCAGTACAGAGTGGACAAGAATAGCCAGCGGTATGATCACAATTGAAAGAAGGTCGATGAGCTGATTGAGCAATTCACGTTGTTTCGGCGTGTCGCAGAATCCTGCTGCCATGAATTTGTAAACCGGATTGCGCCATTTACCTACACTTAAAGGATGGTCGCGCATGAAGGCAAGATCGCGGATGCTTGCCAGGTAAAGAAAGATGATACTTCCGGTGAGGTAAGTCGAAATTGCGATCACATCCCAGGCTATCGGCGACTGGATTCTTCCAAATAACAAGAGGTGGTGTAAACGGTCGAGACGCCCCATGCAAAGGAGAATATAGCACGGACCGATTATGGTTGATACAACAGTAATGGTTTCGGCCATTCTAATAATCGGTGTCCGCCACTGGACACGCAACAAATGCAATATACCGGAGATGAGAGCACCTGCATAGCTGATCCCTATAAAGAATATAAAATTGACTATATAAAGACCCCAAATAACATAGTCGCGCATGCCGGTGACTCCGTGTCCCTGTTCTATCTGGGTATAAAGTGCAAAAAGACCAAAAAGGATGACCAGTATTAAAATTACAATTGCTATCTTTCCCCTGAGGCTGATGGATTCTAACTGCGGACGGAATGCCTCATAATTCTTTAACGTTTTATTATTCTGGTTCATTCTGGTAAGGTTAATCAGTTAAATGAGCTTCTTTTTTATACAATTTGATCTCCTCCGGGGTCAGATCTTCGAATCCGACCTTATAATCAAAAAGGCGATTTACAGAGGGCAGATAATAAACCCCAGGTTCAGTTCCAAGGTCCTCCATAAACCGGTAGGCCGACCGTTGCTGTATAAGCTCACTGAATCTTACCGTTTCCGTACCATTTGTCACCACATCTTCATTTTTATCGCCATAGTAAAAAACACCGTTCGGACAGGATGTGACACATGAAGGCAGTTTCCCGAGACGCACCATATCAGGACAGAAATCGCATTTACCGACAGTCCCTACCTTACCGGGCTGACTAGTCTCAGGAGAATAAGTCATCCCCTTTGACTTCCGAAGTTCGTTTGGATCATACCAGTTAAATACACGGGAAGAATAAGGACAGGCAGCCATGCAGAATTTACATCCGATACAGCGATCGTTATCAATCAGTACAATACCATCGCTTCGTTTAAAGGTCGCCCCCACCGGGCAGACTTTAACGCACGGTGGATTATTACACATCAGACAAGGTTTGGGGAACCAGTAAGGTGAAGTATCGTCACTGTCGCGAAGCAGGAAAAATTTTATCCATTCGATGTGAGGAGGAAGGTTGTGCATCTTCTGACAACCTTCAAGACATTTACGTGCGTTCCGACAACGTGAAAGGTCGATGACCATCACCATCTTTTTATTGGGTAATCCCTGCCGCGCTTCCTGGCCTGTGGCCGGACAGGAATGGCAATGCGACTTATCCACTTCGACCAGTTTGCCATCGGAAGTCAGCATCTTTACTTTTTCCCCGCTTTCAGTTTCAGAAGAATTTGTAATGGCAGCAAGTACACTTCCACCTAATACGGCACCTGAACCGACAGTCAATCCAAGTTTTAAAAATTTACGGCGTGATTGGCGTTCGATTTTTTTTCTACTCATACTAATATTTATCTATTTTTATAAATATATATATACAGATAAACCAATTACTTACGAAAAAAAAAATTGACCGTTGTGCCTTTAGAGAATTTTCTGGCAGTCTTTACAGGCTACTTATTTGAGATAATAAATAACCATATTATTAATTATCTGATAGTTAGAAGCCAAAGTGAATATAGCGGCATAAAAGTATAAAAAAGAACCGTAGCTCAACTCTTCTAATTAAAATTAGTTTTCATGTTTTAACAAAAAATAACATTTTTTTCTGAAAAATAAATTCAGACAAGATTCATACCAAGACGGAAGAGACTATCAAATCAGATATTTTTATTAATTTTGAACGATTACCAACTATTATAAATGCTCAAACTCTTAATCTATTAACATGAAAAAAACATTTAGACTGATGTCGTTACTGATTTTCACAACGCTTTTCTTATCAGTTACTACCTCCTGTAAAAAAAATAATGATACTCCCCCGGAAACAGTGGAAATTTTTCCCCTTAAAGTTGGTAATCATTGGGTGTTCATGACCACCAAGGCTGATTCTTCAAAGTTCAGTCATGTGAATGATGTGTCAAAAGATACTCTCATCAATTCCGAGCAATGGTTTATACTCACCTATGATACCCTTATCCGGACAATTTGCAAGAATACTTCACTTGGCTGGTGGTTTCTTTATGAAAGCAAATCTTCCCTGACACCTGATCTTTACTGGAAGTATCCGGCAAGTGTTGACGAAGAATATACAACTGCAGACAGTTCACTGGTCAGGGTTGTTTCTATCAATGAAAGTGTGACTGTTCCTGCAGGAACTTTTATTTGTTATCACTATCATCTGATCCACTATAAAGAAGCATATGAATGTGAAGAATATCTTGCTCCCGGATTTGGTCTGATCAAACATATCGTATATGTTTCCGGTTCGGGTAGCTCGAAAATTGCTGAAGTGACAAATCTGGTTTCCTATAATCTTTACTGATCAATTACTCCTTCTGATCCTGATTCTGATCCATGTCCGGGTCTTTAATTAAATGATCATTGTATTCCCGGGTTTCGGTTTTAACGCTATCCTTTTTTTTAATCAGTAAGATCCGGATTGTGTATGTTTTCCTGAAAATTGAAATACCATATACGATAGAGTTAATTACAACGTTTTTATCAGATTATCCTTAATTGAAGATGTATGAGAGTTTTGCTGATCGAAGATGAGCAATCCATAGCAAATTTCATCCGGGACGGTTTGCTTGAAGAATCTTATGCAGTAGATGTTGCATTGAATGGGAAAAAAGGATGGGAGCTGGCTCACGATAATCTTGATGAATACGATATTATCTTACTTGACTGGATGTTGCCGGAGATGAGCGGGATTGAGATTTGCAGGAATATCCGTCTTGAGAATAAACAAGTTCCGATCATCTTTCTTACTGCTAAGGATACTGTGGAAGATGTTGTCTTCGGACTTGAAACCGGAGCCAATGATTTTATAAGGAAACCATTCGCGTTTGATGAGCTGCTGGCACGTATCAGGGTTCATTTGCGCAATTCAGACGGAGAACAAACATCCTTTGTCCATGGGAAAATTGAGTTGAACATTGCGACTCACCGGGTGACGAAAAACAGACAACCTGTTGATCTGACCCAGAAAGAATTCGCCCTGCTTGAATATTTGATCAGAAACAAGGATAAGGTTTCACGCAGGACAAGGATAGTCGAAAAAGTATGGGATATGCATTTTGATTATGATACCTCTGTTATCGATGTTTATATTAATTTTTTAAGAAAGAAACTGGATGATCCGGGTGAATCTTCATTTATCCAGACTGTCAGAGGAATCGGCTATCGTCTCAACGAAACTGAATGACACTGCATTTTCAGGACCGGGTTGCATTGTATAATACACTAACCGTTGCATTCATATCTGCAATGGTATTTATTGTTATCTATACAGTTGTTCACTCAACCTCTTACCGGAGAATGGATGAGGGTATCCGGACTGAAGCCGGGGAAATTATTGGAAACCTGAGCTGGACTGATGATTCAATCATAATCAATAAAATGCCGGAATTTGAGGAGGCCGAGCACAATCAGGTAGAACTGAACCCTACTTTTATTCAGATTTCCAATGATAAAGGGCAAATAATTTTCCGGTCAGGAAATCTGGTGAAGGAACAATTAGTTCTGCATCCTTCAAAAGACAGAGAGGTTTTCTTTAATGAGTTAATAAAGGATCAGGTCTTCAGGTTGGGTCAGTTTCCGGTAAGGAATGAGCACGATAAGATTATAGGTAATGTCATAATCGGTATCTCAGGTACAACCCCATTAGCCATTTTAAAGAACCTTCGCTTAATCCTTCTCATTTCGTTCCCGATCCTGTTGATTATTTTATTTTTCGCCAGTTCATTTGCTGCTTCAAGAAGTATAGCCCCGGTTAATGCGCTTATTAAAGCAGCATCCGGTATTGAAGATTCCAATATCGATACCCGTCTTCCACTCCCCCGGATAAAAGATGAAATTTATATGCTTGCAACCACCGTCAATGAATTACTCGACAGGATTGAAAAAAGTTTCCGCCAGCAAAAGCAATTTACATCGGATGCCTCTCATGAGATGCGTACACCTCTTACTGCCATCCGCGGCACGCTTGAAGTATTGTACCGCAAGGATCATGATGTTGAGCATTACAAGACAAAAATCTCCGATGTTCTTCGTCAGGCCGAACGGCTTGAAAGGATGCTGGATCAGTTGCTGCAGCTTACGAGGCTTGAAACAGGTGTGGTGACAATAAATAATGAAAACATCTATCTTGATTCTTTCTTAAAAAATATAAAGAAAGAATGGGAATCAAAACTATTAACAAAAAATATGCGGATGGTTGTAAATGTACCTGATGATATAATAATCAATTACGATCCGTTTTTCTTTGAAATCATGATGGACAATTTAGTTAGTAACGCTATAAAATATGGTAATGTAAACGGAACTGTAATTTGCGAATGGGATTCAGGAAAAAATTTATTGTCAATCTCGGATGATGGACCTGGTATCCCGGAGGAACATTTACCCAATTTATTTGACCGGTTTTATCGCGCAGATTATTCAAGAACCTCACAGATCCCTGGGAGTGGTCTGGGACTTGCAATTGTCAGGAAACTGGCTGATCTTCAAAAAATCGATATCAATGTTGCCAGTTCTCCTGGAAAAGGAACAATTTTTACACTCCAGTTCTGATATAAGAATAAAATAAAATGAGGGTGTCTCAAAAAGGCACCTTCTTTTTTTTTGCGCCCCGGGGAAGAGGCCATATCTCTGCATCGCGACTGCGCCCGGCGCTAAGATAGCCCGCTGATCTCAGTAAATCAACAATAGTC
>Ga0172371_10005722_pt1 | contig 18360 bp, 14 predicted proteins | sample Lak12m_FD_114543 | JGI IMG/M metagenome (GOLD analysis project Ga0172371, IMG submission 114543) | Freshwater microbial communities from Kabuno Bay, South-Kivu, Congo - kab_022012_12m | ecosystem: Environmental > Aquatic > Freshwater > Lake | place: Democratic Republic of the Congo: South-Kivu...
CTTTCCTGCATATGTGAAAAAGTAACTAATGGATAACAAATCCATAGTACTTAATCTTTATGCGGTAAAAGGGTATGACATTTTCGTCGGGTTAACTATGACATTATCATAAAGTTTTAACATTTGTCAAATTACCCCTTGACAAGCGCAAAGAAGATCGTTTATAGTTAAACTAACCGTTATTATTCATTCAATAATATGAAAAATTCAAAATTCGGCTTCACTCTGATTGAGTTATTAATCGTAATCGCTCTTCTTGGCGCATTGGCTGTTGGACTTTTGGCTGCTCTTGATCCGTTTGAACAGTTGAAAAAGGGGACGGATACGGGAGTCCGTAATACAACACAGGAAATCCAGGGAGCCGCAATCCGCTATTTTGCCATTAAGGGCTATATGCCATGGTGTCCTGATGCCAACGATTGCGGCGGCCCAACAAGCGGTGATCTGGATAACGCAACGGTATCATTGGCAATAGATAATATGGTGGCAGCAGGAGAATTAAAATCGAATTTTATGGATCTGGCGGATGCATATAAAAAAAGGATATTTGTCACCGGTTTAAGCTCACCAGATAGTCCTAGCATGAAAGTTTGTTTCTTACCGCAAGCAAGATCTTTTAAGGCAGATCCAAATACAAAATATACCGTAACGGGGGTAGAAGTAGGAGATCCTACCCAGTGTGTAGCCCATACAGCTGATGGAAAAGTAGTGTGCTATTGGTGCATAATGTAACTGACAATATTAAAACTCTTTATAGGGACAGTCGGACTTTCTGACTGTCCTTATTTATTAATGAAAAATAAATTAATAGCCCTACTGGTTTTTTTAATTTATTATTTTGGCAATAGCAAATTTCTTTCAAACCGGATTTATGGAGGCGACAGCGCGGAGTTTGCCTATGTAGGCATTTTTTTTGCGCCCGCCCATGCTCCCGGTTACCCCTTATATTCCGGCCTGCTAAATGCCTGTCGGATAGTTTTACAGGCGGCCGGATTGCCGATTAATTTAGGAGTTGTTTCCCTGGTTTTATCTTCGCTCAGTGTTGCTATCCTTTTTTTACTGCTTTTAAAAATAACAAAAAATCTGCCGGTGAGTTTATATTCATCGATCCTGTTTGGCAACTTATTTATCATCAGACTGCATTCGCTGATCCTTGAGGTTTTTAGCCTGAATAACTTACTGATATTAACGATGACTTGGCTGTTGCTTAAATTTATAAAGGAAAAAAAGCAGATCTACAGTTTTTTATCTTTCTTTTTGGTCGGGCTGATTATTTCCAATCAGCATATTGCTTTATTATTTTTGCCGGCCTGGTATCTGTTAATCGGCAACGAAAGAAAACCTTTTTTTCAAGGCTTGAAATATAAAACGCCTCTGCTGCTTGCCGGCTTGCTGCCATTTTTTTATGTCTCTCTTGCAGCCCTAAACCATCCACTGCTTGATTTTGAAAATGCGACAACCATTACAGGCCTTTTCAATCTTATTACACGCGCATCCTATGGGACTTTTAGAGCATATCAAAGTGCGGCACCCAGTTTGCTCGGAAGCGGATTGTCTTTTCTTTCCGCTCTGATTTTTCTTCTTCAGGATTTTCGTCCGCTTGGCGTTATTTTTATAATAATGGGGATAGTATACGCCGTAAAAAACCGCTCCAGATTGTTTGTTTTTTTAGAAATTCAGGCTTTAATTGGTCTTTTTTATTTTTTTTATGCCGGCTATATCCTTAAGCTTGTTTTTAGCGCGGCAACTTTTGAGAAATTTTTAACATTGGTTTATCTTTCTTTGATGCCGTTTTTTGCGGTCGGAATAAAATATTTATATGAGCTGGTTAATACATTTATAGCAACATACTCCAATAAAAAAATAGTTCATGCTTTTTCCAAAATAATCATCTTGTTTATTCTTGTTGTTTATTTCAAAACAGTTTATCAATCAACTTTTGCCACGATCGAGTATCTTCCAAAAACAAAGGATTTTAGTCAGGCGGCAAAACAGATATTGTCCTCAACCCCAAACGGATCAATCATTTTTATCAATCACGATCGATGGCTGTTTCCGCTCGTCTATGAATATCTGACAAACGAAAAACAATATCAAAAAAAACGGATCTATTTGATTAATCCTTCGGCGCTTTCGCGAAATTTTTACCGGCAGCGTTTAAAAACCGCAATCAGTAACATAAATCTGACCTATGATAACGAAAAAAAACCCGTTAATAATTTCTTAAGCATAGTCAAAACAAACAGCATCAATTACCATATTTTTACCGATATCGAGATGGGAACTGATCTTTGGGTGCCATATGGAGTTTTATGGCAATATGTTCCCGACAAACAAACATTGCTTTTAAAAACCCGGCAGTTTATTTTAGCCGATCAAAATTTTTGGGATCGGTTGAAGCCTTATCGCCTAAATCCACAGCAAAGCAACCTCCTTTATCTTAAGGATTTAAACCAAGAGATTATCTCCTCATACGAAAATTTTGCTTCCTTTGCCTACATTTCAGGAAACAAAACACTGGCAAAACGCCTCTTTGCCGACGTGGCGCTGCGCCTTAAACCCGAAACAATCAAGCCGCAGACCCTGAAGCTTTTTATGGAAGAGAAAGACTGCGTCTTGGCCAAACTCTATATGACTTATGCCCGGGAAGAAGCGTTTTATTCAAGCAGCGAAGATCTTAAAACACTGATAAAGTATTACGCGTTTTGCAATATTAAACCCAAAAGTCCGGAAAAACTGATGAAAATGTATGATGATTTGAAGAAAAAAGAAGATATCCCGTTAAAAACCTTCTGAACTCTGGCGGTTAAGACAGACGCTTCCGCTTTAGGATAAATACAACAGTTAAACATAATGAAGTTGCCGCACTGACTGCCAATCCCAAATAAAACGAGTGGGGGATATACTTAAATTCGACGGTGTGATTGCCTTTTGGTAAAACAATCCCGCGGAACATCAAGTTGGCTCGATAGATTTTCGTTTCTTTGCCGTCAACATATGCATGCCAGCCGGGGTAATAAGTGTCGGCAACTGTTAGAAAACCATTTTTATTTGTCTCGATCTGAAAAAGTAGTTTTTGATCCTCATCTAAGATTATTTTTGAATTTATCAATCTATTTTCTGATAAAGAGCTAAATCTGTCAATTAAATTTTGATCTTCTATTAGGGCTAAATTTTGATAATTCCCCTCGTTAATTATTTTTTTAAACTGTCCAACTGAATTAACTAATCGTAGTTGTGTTGTAAAATTTAATCGTAATTGTGGAGTGTCCAAACGATAAATTTGAATAATTGGATCCGATGAACTGTCTTCAATAACCGGAATCAATAATCTGGATGGCTGCAGTTTTGAGGCAGTCAAAATATAATCAACGCCCGCCATTTTAAGAATATTGCTAGCAGAATTTCCAAAATAATAGGTTCGGTCGGTTTCAGACTTGATATTTAAATTTGCCTCATCTGATGCGTCAAGAATCGCGTTATAAAAATACGGAGCCCGACTCAAATTGGGACCGGTTTTAACGATTAAAGAAGGAGTTTGATAAACAACGTTAACGTTCGGCAGTAACAATCGATCGATCAGATTCAAGTAATCAAAATTGTGATAAAAATAGCCATATTTTTCGTATGGAATCTCCATAAAACGAAAATCTTCATATGGAGTATAGAGACGTTTACCTTGGATGAAATCCATAATTCTGTTGCTTGGAAAAACCGACTGCGCTGGTCGCAAAACATGAAAATAATTAAACATTCGACTGCTTTCGAAAAAAAATAAAAAAATCGTTGCAAGAAATATGATTGCTTGTAATCTTGTTTTCAGCTGTCCAACAAGATAATTAAACCCATACGAAGAAAAAACCAGCAATAAAAAAACCATTAATAGGGCAAAGCGGTTGGGAAAACGGAAAAAAACAAAAGGCGGTATACCTTGAATAAATGATATTGGGGAATTCTTCCCTAGAGCAATCAGTAAAAGAGCAAACCAGAGGATTATGAGCTCTTTTACATACCGTGTTTTGATTATTTTTTTTATCTTAACCAAAAAAACGATTAAAAAGAACAGTGGCGTATAGTAAATAAAAAAATTGGACTCCCAAGGGTGTGGCTGCGTTCTAAATTGATATGTTCCGTTGGTAGGATCACCAAAGATAAAAGGGGAAATAAGAGTTATCATATGCCCGATTGTCAAATTTTGATCAAACCTCACGGAAAAAGAGCCGAAATTGTTGATATTACCGCGATCAGAATTTGCTAAAAATTCAATAGTGGGAAAAAGTTGGGGGGCGGCAATCAGTCCGGATAGGATCACTGCTATAGTCATCCAGAAAAGACTCGATAATAATTTAGTTTTATCTATCCGATTTGTCAATCCATGAATAATAAAAAGTAAATAAATACATACCAAGGTAAAAAAAACCATCTGGATGTGGCTTGATAAAACTTGGAGCACAAAACATCCAACGAAAATCAGGGTTGATTTGACGTTGATCCGTTCGATAAAATTTATGAACGACGCAATGATTAAGGGAAAATAGCAGAAAGCAACAAACCATGAGAGATGCATATAATTAAATATCATTATCGGGATAAATGGAACGATAAGGGGTAAGTAATACTGACTATATTGTTTTAATTTAAGCTTGATTGCCAAAATAAACATGCCAATCTGGAATATAAAAATATGAGCGATAAATTGTAGATTATAAGCCGTTTTATAATCGCTCGCCAAACAGGTAAGAAGATTTATAGGATTTAATGCTCCAACCTCAGATTCGGCCAACAAAGGCCACCCAAAACCCATATTTTTGTTCCATAAAGCAATCTCCCCTTTTTTAAAGTTGTCGCATAAACTTTTTTTCCACGGTAATTGAAGAACGACGCTGTCTCCACCACTCCATTCGGGAGTGATAATTAATTGTTGCTGGGGAAAAAATAATTTTCGAAAGAAAATTATATCGAAAAACGCGGTTACAAGAAGAAATATGATCCATTTTTTCATGCTATAATTATATAAAATTAATTTATGAGTAAAAATAAGACAACTCTCGTCTTGGGAGGAGGTGGATTTATTGGTAATCACCTGATCAAAAGGTTGAAACAAGAAGGCTTCTGGATAAGGGGAGTGGATTTAAAATATCCTCAATACAGTAAAACTGCAGCTCACGAATTTATAATCGCCGATCTACGAGATCCCAACAAAGTAAAACAAATTATTGATCATCCGTTTACCGAGGTTTACCAACTAGCGGCCGATATGGGAGGCGCCGGTTACATCTTTACAGGTAACAATGATGCTAATGTGATGAGTAACTCGGCACTGGTTAATATTAACGTGCTTCATTACTCTCAAAAAGCAAAAATAAAAAAAATATTCTACTCTTCATCGGCCTGTATTTACCCTGCTTATAACCAAAAAGATCCTAATAACCCCAAATGCACTGAAGCGTCGGCCTATCCTGCTGCACCTGATTCTGAATATGGTTGGGAAAAATTATTTAGTGAACGGCTTTATCTTGCATATTGCCGAAACTATAAGCTTCAAGTTAGGATCGCCCGTTTTCACAACATTTTTGGTCCGGAAGGGACTTGGACCGGCGGTAAAGAAAAAGCTCCTGCCGCAATCTGTCGGAAGGTTGCCGAAACTCCCGATGGAAGAGTAATTAAAATGTGGGGCGATGGTCAACAAACACGTTCATTTTTATATATCGATACTTGTCTTGAGGGGATAAGGCGATTGATGGATTCTGATTTCACTGGTCCGGTAAATATCGGTTCCGAAGAAATGGTAACGATTAATCAACTTGCCAAGATGATTATGAAGATTGCCAAAAAAGACATCGAAATAAAACATGTCCAAGGACCACAGGGAGTTAGAGGAAGAAATTCGGACAACCATCTTATTAGGAAAAAATTAAACTGGGAACCGACAACAAAACTTGTTGATGGTTTGAAAATTACCTACCGATGGATCGCCAAACAAGTTGAAGATGCCAAAAAGACACAATGAAAAAAGTCATCGTTACAACTACTATTCAACCACCAACCCAAGCAACATTGAAATTTTGCCGAAAAAAGGATTGGATTTTTATCATCGTTGGTGACTTGAGGACTCCACATCAGCTATATGTTCGACTTATGCAAAAATATCATCAGGTTCACTATTTATCACCCGATTACCAGGAAAAAAAATACAAACAAGTTAGTGATGCAATCGGATGGAACAATATTCAACGCCGCAACATCGGCTTTATCGAGGCTTACCATTTTGGCGCCGATGTAGTTGCGACTGTTGATGATGATAATTTACCATACGATAACTGGGGCAAGAACCTTATGATAAATCGGGAGATTGAGGCTGATCTATACGAGCCACGAGATGAGATCTTTGACCCTCTGTCAATAACGAAAAGCAACTACCTTTGGCATCGGGGATACCCGATCGACCTACTCTCAAGCCGGCTTCAGGTCAAATATCTTGGCAAAATAAAAAGGAAGGTATTGGTACAAGCTGATCTTTGGGACGGCGATCCCGATATTGATGCAATCGCCAGACTAACACTTAGACCAATAGTAAAATATCCCGAAATAGTCCGACCATACTGTTCAAATAAAATCTCACCGTTTAATTCACAAAATACATTTCTGGCTCGAAAGGTTTTGCGCTACTATGCGGTCTTACCACATGTTGGACGGATGGACGATATTTGGGGCGGTTATATTTTACAGCATTATTTTCCAGATTCACTTATTTATAACAAAGCCTCAGTTTATCAAGATCGCAACAAACAAGATTTGATCACTAACCTGGAAAAGGAAATAATGGGCTATCGGGTAACCCATACCTTGATAAAAAATCTGGCTAATTATAAACAATATTTACCATCGAATACTATCAATTTCCTCAAAGAATACAAAAAGTGCTTTCATAATTAATATGAAAAAAGCCACTGTGTGCATTTGTATTGGGAAAGAAAATATTCAAGAAATACAATCATTGACCAGCAAAATACTGGCGTTGAAAGTTCCAAATTATCGTCTGACGGTCATCCTTTCTGTTGATGATAATTTTGGAACAAAACATTGGCAACAAATTTCAACACTCACTAAAATCGACAACCGAATCATCGTGAACAAGATTAAGATTAGAAAAAAACGAATCACCTTTGCGCGCTCTTATTTAGCCGCCTTTGAAAGAGCTTTAAAAGAACAGGCTAATGTCATTGTTGAGATGGATTTTGGTGCACACGATTACCGACAGATACCGCTGTTTATTAAAAAAATAAACAATGTCGATTGTGTTTTTTCCACTCGTTTTTCAAACCGAGGAAAAATCATCAATTATCCATTGCAAAGAAGGGTTGTTTCGAAACTTGGCACGATTCTTTCCAATTTATTTTTAACGAACAAACAGCCTCTCTCGGATATGACTAGTGGATTTGAAGCCTTCAGTAATAAATTTTTAAAAAAACTATTTCTATTAATTCCTCCTGATAATTGGATATCTTGTCATAATGTCGCTCATTTATTTCAAACAGAGGTAAGATCGTATGCAATTTGGTTAAATGTCAAATACAGAGTTACCCCCATTTCTTATGGGATCAACAAAAAAGGAAAAACGCTTGCTTTTTCTTATATTTTCAGATCTTTATTCGGGTTAATTAAGTTATTTGGGCGAAAAAGGTTTATCATCTCTTTCAAAGATAAATTTCCTAATTTGTATTTTATTTTTTGATTATAATAGATTATAAATCATGACTAAAACTAAAGCCTTTACCTTTATCGAGCTGATGCTGGTGATTGCGATCATGGGAGTTTTGGCTGCGCTTTTGACCGGCAACTTCATGACATCACTGAAAAAAGGCCGCGACGCCAGCCGCAAGGCCGATCTGGCGCTCGTTCAGCGCGGACTGGAGATGTATTATGAAGACAATCATGTTTATCCGCCCTCCCCTTTGCCCTTTGGCGGAAAACTCTGCCACCCTAAGGGCTGCGATACGAAAATTTATATCCAAAAAGTACCAAGCGACCCGGTGATCGGCTGGGCGACGTATGAATATAAGGTTTCTGCCAGCGGCGATGCTTATAAACTGTTTGCCTGCCTGGAAAATAATCAACAGGTCTTAACTTACACAACACTTAAAGATGCACCGGTTAATACCTGCGGTATCCAGTGCTATCTGCAGGACGGCACCACCGATACTACCAACGGATGTATCTGGGCATTAAGCAGCTCCAATATGGGCTTGGATCAAGAATTATAGTCTAAACACATTAAAGCGACTCCAATTCTTTCTTTGTCTCTTTATCGTTGGCGTCGAATAATTTTAAAATTGATCCAAATACTTGACGGGCTTGTTCTTTCTGCCCATATTTTTTCAAAAGCTGGCCGTAAAGCAGATAGCCGTCACGATAGTTTGATTTTAGACTGATGGTTGTTTGAGATTCTTTAAGGGAGAGATTTTGATAGGCATCCTTTTTGCCCGGATCTTTTTCATCGTCAAAAAGAAGCGAATAGAAAATGGCTAAACTATAATGGAGTTTCGGATCGGTAGGGGAGAGAACAACGGCTTTTTTTAGGGCTTTGACCGCTTCATCCAAATCCGATTTGTTTAGAGTGACCTGATAAAACAGATAATAATTTTTTGCGCGGGTTTTTTGGTATAAGAGGTTTTTGGGTGAGGCATTGATGCTTTGGAGATTGTATTGGTCCGAAAGCTTCATCAGTTTTTGGGCAGTCTCCGTTTGTTTCTGGTAGGCCGCCAGGAATGCCAAATTGGCCAACGTGTAGGAAAGCTTATCCTGATAAACATGTTCATAATGCAGGCCTAAGGCCCGGACAAGCAGTGAAGCGGCCGTATCATATTGATTTTCCTTAACAGCCGCCTCGCTTTGGGCATATTGGACGTCGGCCAAAAAATAGCGAAGAGAAGCAAAAATGAGAAACACGCCGGCAAAAACGACCATCAAAGACGACAAAAGACGCAAATGCACAGATTTAATTTGATAAATCCGCACTGCCGCCGGATTGGCGGCGGTGATTATCAGAGCCGGTATCAAATAATAATAGAGATTGACGGTTGAGGTGGAAAATCCGAAAAAATTGGTGATGAGAATAGACAAATATGCCGCCAACAGGGCAAGGGTTTGAATTTTGCGCAGTCTGTCTTTCTCCTGCAGAATCTGTCTTATTGCCAGCAGGAAAACGGCCGCGATTACGGACAAATAGGCAATTAATCCTAAAAACCCTGTCGTCGCCAGATAATTCAAATATTCGTTATGGGCTTTGTTGTAAAGATAGTCCCATTCTGACGTCAGATTATGCGCTGCCGGCCTGACAAAATAATAAGCATAGGCAAACGTTTCCACGCCCGTGCCAAACAGCGGATATTTTTTGCCCAACTCCCAGGCTCCTTTCCAGACGATTTTACGGATATCCAAAGACTCGGTCACATTGTCGTTCAAATCATAAACATTTGACTGGGGTTTCGGTAACGGGCCGGTTTTGGCTGGAATATTTTTTTGCTGCTGTAACATGAGAAACTGACCGCTTAAATACCGGTCAACGGACGGGCTGCCGGTTTTAAAGATAAAAACCGGAACGGATAAGATTATCATGACTGCCAGAAGGATGAGTTTTCGGTGAACTTTCCGCTCAATCAAAAAGTAGCCAAATAAAAACAGCGCCATCCCGATCACGGCGGCCAAAAGCGCCGACCGGGAACGGGTAAAAAGAATAAAAGTGAAATCGGCCACCAAAAAAAAACCATAAAGTAAAAGCTGCCCTTTTTTCTCTAAATTTTTTATCAGGAAATGTAGACCGATGAATAAATTGATCGCCAGATAAGCACCCATCCAGTTGGGCTGGCCCAGAGTCGAAAAAACCCGCGCAGCCGGGTCAAATTGGTTAGTCCAGCAGCCATTGTCAAATCTTCCCATAAACAGCCAACAGGAGAGATCATGTCCAAACTTGCCGGGGATCGCCCACAATATTGTAAAAACACAGCTGACTAATGAGATTTTCAGCAGGCGCTCGATTTTGAGCGCAATATTTTTATCCTGATGGAAATTGGAAAGAAAAACGTAAAACAGCAACAAATAGGCTGAAAGTGACAGCAGCCCGCCGTTAAAACGTCCGTAATAGCCAAAAACAGAAGTATGGACGTCAATGGAAAAAACCGTGGACAGCGTTTGACTGATAAAAAAACCAGTCAGGAAGAAAACAAACCAGTGTGTTGATAGTCTTAATGCTCCGTTTTTAATTTGTTTTATCAGCCAGAGTGCGGTAATTAAAACCGTCACAACATAAATAAAAAGCATTTTATTGAATTCGAAAATCTCTGAAGTGCGCGGATACATTATCCAGGGGACAAACAAAAACAGGCCGCTATACAGCGTGAAGATTATTCGGTCAAACATACTGTAAATTGTACTTCATAATTCGCTAAATTCTATATAATATTCATTATATGAACAAACTCTGGGACCGATTAAGGCAAGTCAGACTCCCGGTTGTTCATTCTTTGTCACTCTACGTTGATCTGGGGACTTCCAACACCCGCCTGGCTATACAAGACCGGGGCGTGGTTCTGCGCGAACCGACCTATCTGGGTTATAATACCCGGGCCAAAGATTTTGTCTTTTTTGGGAAAGAAGCAAAGGTAATTGTCGGAAAAACTCCTGAATTTATAAAAATCGTCAGACCGATCAATAACGGGATCATTGCTGATTTTGATGCACAGGTCGCCCTTTTGAAGAAGTTTTTGGAGATAGCGGTTTATCCGTATTTGCATCAATACCGCCTTTTAAAACCGACCTTATCGGCTTTAGCCGCCACACCGCTATCTGCCACCGAAATCGAAAAAAAAGCGGTTACTGAGGCGCTTTTAAAATCGGGGTGCAGCAGCGTGAAAATTATCGAAAAACCGGTGGCAACGGCAGCCGGCTGCGGCTTTGATGTTTTTTCCCACGAACCCCGACTGATTGCCGATCTGGGCGGAGGTTTAGTCGAAACCAGCATCATCAGCGGCGGCGGAATTGTCAGTTATAAGGCTCAAAAAAATGCCGGAGAACATATGAATAAGCTCATCTCAAACTATGCTTATCTAAAAAACGGGATTATTTTAGGCGAGAACACCTGTGAGGAAATCAAAATTAATTTATTGAATTTCACCGGTGAAGAAAAAACCATTACTGTTCGCGGTAAATCATTGGAAAACGGACTGCCAAAATCAATTAAAATGAAGACGGCCGATCTGATCGAAGCGCTCCTTCCCAATCTCAACCAAATTATCGACAGCATCAAGGAACTGATCGAAATCGCGCCCCCCGAGATAGTTGATGAAGTTTATAAACACGGAGTCACCCTCGCCGGCAATATCGCGGCGGTTAATAAAATAGATAAACATCTGGCCGGCGAGTTGAAAATACCGGTAAAAATAGCTGAAAATTACGGCGACGCCACGATCAACGGCCTGATGGCTTTAGATAAAGATAAAAAACGGCTTTATAATATCGTCGCGACATAAATTTAAGTTGAAATTCTTGGACCAAGATAGTAAAATTGGATTGACTTTTTTAATATCTTGAGATAAGATATTATCTTGCTCTTTAACATTTGCCAGTTTAGTTTAGTAATCGGGTTAGGATTTTCAAATTTTTTTAAGAGTTTGATCCTGGCTCAGGATGAACGCTGGCGGCGTGCCTGAGATATGCAAGTCGAGCGAAGTCCCGACCGCAAGGTCGGGATTCAGCGGCGGACGGCTGAGTAACACATAGGTATTTGCCCCTTTCTAGGAAATAGCCCCGCGAAAGCGGGGGTAATCGCCTATGATTCCCGGCTTAAAGTCGGGATAAAGAAAGTAACTTTTTGGAGAGGGATAAACCTATGTCCTATCAGGTAGTTGGTAGGGTAACGGCCTACCAAGCCTATTACGGGTAGCTGGCCCGAGAGGGTGGCCAGCCAGAGGGGTACTGAGACACGGACCCCACTCCTACGGGAGGCAGCAATCAGGAATAGTCGGCAATGGGCGCAAGCCTGACCGCGCGACGCCGCGTGCGAGAAGAAGCTCTCATCGAGTGTAAATCGCTGTGATAGGGGAAGAAGTCCCGACGTTAAGTCGGGGTTGACGGTACCCTATTAGAAAGTAGCCGCTAACTGCGTGCCAGAAGCGTCGGTAATACGTGGGCTACAAGCGTTATCCGGTTTTATTGGGCGTAAAGGGTCGTGTAGGCGTCCGCTCAAGTTTTTGCTTAAATGCTAAGGCTCAACCTTAGAAAAGGCAAAAAAACTGAGCGGATTGAGTTATCTTTAGGGAGACTGGAACTTAGGGAGGAGTAGTGAAATGCGTTGATACCCTAGGGAACACCAGTGGCGAAGGCGAGTCTCTGAAAGGTGACTGACGCTGAGACACTAAAGCTAGGGGAGCGAAGCAGATTAGAGACCTGCGTAGTCCTAGCCCTAAACGCATGTTTGCTAGCTGCATTTTCCCGCCTTTGGCGGGATTGTGTGGCGCAGGTAACCCGTTAAGCAAACCGCCTGGGGAGTACGACCGCAAGGTTAAAACTCAAAGGAATTGGCGGGGAGGCACACAACCAGTGGAACATGTGGTTCAATTCGATACAAACCGAAGAACCTCACCAAGACTTGACATCTTAGCGTTCTATTTCATAGAAATATGGGAAATCCGCAAGGAGGCTAGGACAGGTGCTGCATGGCTGTCGTCAGCTCGTTCCGTGAGGAGTACCCTTAAGTGGGACAACGAGCGCAACCCCTATTCTGTGTTATATTTGTCACAGAAGACAGCCTCGACATTTGTCGGGGAGGAAGGAGGGGCAGACGTCAAGTCAGCATGGTCCTTATGTCTTGGGCAACACACATGTTACAATGAAAAGAACAACGAGTCTTGCCACTTAGTAATAAGGAGCAAATCTCTTAAATCTTTTCTCAGTGGGGATTGGGGTCTGCAACTCGACCTCATGAACGCGGAATTGGTAGTAATCGCGGATCAGTCATGCCGCGGTGAATACGTTCTTGCCTCTTGCACACACCGCCCGTCAAGCCAACAAAGTCGGAGTAATTTGAACCCCGACCTCGTCGGGAGAGGATTATTTCGGCGATGGGGGTTAAGTCGTAACAAGGTATCCGTTTTGGAAGAAGCGGATGGATCACCTCCTTTCTTTTTTTCAACATCACCCTAACCCGGTTATTAAACTAAAATAAAGTTATTTAATTTCGACTGCAGCTCCAGGCAAGGGAAAATTGAATTCATGAAGGCCGGTGGTATGATTTTTTTCAGTAAAATGCCGCCAAACACTAATTTCCAGATAAGGATTATCTTTGCTGCCCGAAGACCCCGGATAAATAACCAGTTCTCCTGACGTTCCGCCAAATAAATTGGAAACAAATTTTGCTTTTTTGCAAATTTTGTTAATCACTATTTCAACCATTTCCCCATATTCATATTTACCTTTTAAATCAGCGTGCTTAATCGTTGTCTTGATATTACCATGATTATCAATATGGGCGACATACCGCCCGACCAAAACAGGAATAATGTTTCTTTCAGTCTCCTCCAGCTCCAGCTCATCTTCCAACTCGTCCACCAAGTGCGCGCAGACTCTGGCGTATAAATCGCGCGACCGAAACTGGCTCCCCTTATCCAAATCCGGATACAGATATACTTCATCGATCTTGTCCCGCGCCAAAGAAAAATCATAACCGGCATTTGGCCCGCATAAATATATCCCCGACCGCAGGCGAATGACAATAAATTCGGCCCCTTTTGCTTTTTCAAGCGGCGCCTGAGTTTGCAAACGCGGATCGGTGTTTTGGAAAATGACAGTTTCCAGCGGCCTACCGTATCTTTCCTCAATCTGTACGATCTGCGACAGTAAAAACGCCGTATGGATCGTTGAGGGAGTCGAACAAACAAAGCTCAGATTCAAATTGGTCGCCGTCTGCAAAAATCCTTCCACGGCCGATTTAAATTCCTGTCTGTTTAAACTATCACCCGCCCAGTCGCTTATAACGATCAATTTTTTCATTCTTTTTACTTTAAAAAACTGCTAATTATTGTAAAAACCGAGGCGATGATGATGATAAACGATGAAATTGTCGCAAAATAATTATACCAGCTCTGATTCGTATGTTTGCCCATCAAAGTACGGTCATTCGTAATTTTCAGGAGGAAAAAAAACATAAAAGGCAACAATACGCCGTTTAAAGACTGGGTAAAAAATACGATCTGGAAAAGCGAGATTGAGGGAATGGTGACGATGAGAGCAGCGATGACCAACTGGCTTAAGAAAAGAATATAAAAAGTTTTTCCTTTTTCAAAAGGCGCATCCAGACTTCCTTCATTGCCGAAAAATTCCGAGAAAGCATAGGCGGTCGACAAAGACACAATCACCACTCCCATAAATCCGGCATTCAATATTCCTAGCCCAAATAAAACGCCCGCCAGATTGCCGGCCAATGGTTTGATCGCCAGCGCCGCCTGCTCGCCGGCCACCAGCTGAATTTTGTTGACAAACAGTGTCGCCGCCGTGGCCACAATCATAAAAAAAGAAAAAAAATCGGTCAAAAAAGCTCCAAAAAAAGTCTCCAGCTGCTCATATTTCAATTTGTCTGCCGTTAACCTTTTGTCAATAATATAGCTGTGGACAAAAAACTGACCCCACGGAGTGATTGTTGTTCCCAAAACGGCGATTGCCCCAAAGATAAATTCCTTTGAAAGCTTGATATTGACGGGGAGAATCAGACTTTTGATGGCCAAACCCCAGTCAGGCCTCGCCTTGATGGCCGAAACGACATAACAAAAATAAAAAAGCGAAGAGACCAGAAACAGCCTTTGATTAACCTTATAACTGCCTCTAAAAACAAAAGCATAGGAAATCAGTATCACTATCAATATCAAAGGCATGGCCGGCAGATTAAACAAATGGGCAGTGGTTTTGATGGCGGCAAAATCGGCGATAATTGTCCCCAGATTGGCCACCGCCAATCCCAAAAAAACCACCACCGCCACCACCACCCCATACCTTTCCCTGATTAAATCTCCCAAACCCTTGCCCGTCACGGTCGCGATCCTCACTCCCATCTCCTGGGTAATGGCCAGCAATAGCGTCACCACCAGAAGGATAAATAAGATCGAGTATCCAAACCGTGCTCCCGCCAAAGAATAGGTCGCCACTCCGGCGCCGTCGTTATCGGCCATTGCCGTGATCGTGGCCGGCCCGAAGACGGCCAAAAAAATAAGGAGCCGGCGTTTAATCTGACTAAGAGGGTTTTTTCCGTTTCCGTTGGCTGCCATATTTTTTTAGATATTTTTCATTATAAAGTCGGCCACGTCGTCAAAAGTGATTAATCCGATCATTTTTTTGTTAATATCGATTACCGGCAGCGCAAATATTTTATATTTCAGCATCTTCTTGATGGCAATTTCCTCAGGAGTGGATAGGTGAACGACGATTACGTTCTGAACCATAAATTTATACACCGGCGTGTCCGGATTTTGGATCAAAAGCTCGTGCAGATTAAACACGCCGACCAGCTGCTTCTCTTGATTAACCACATAAATATGGTCCAAAAATGAAAAGTCCTGCGACTGAAGCCGGATTTTTGCGATCGTCTGCCCGACCGTATCGCCGGAGTCCACCGTCAGATACTCGGAAGTGATCAGTTTCCCGATTGGGGTTTTGGACAAGTCAAGCAAATAAATAATCTCTTGTTTCTTTGCGTCCGGCAGGAGGGGGATGATCTGTTGCCTTTTTTTGGAAGGAAGCGACAGCAAAATATCGACCGCCTCATCCGCATCAACAAACTGCAAAGCTTTGGCGGCTTTCTCGGGGGTAAAAGAACGAAATATCGCGCTTTGATAATTGATATTCAAATGGGAGATAACGTCAGCGCTAAACTTATCATCCAAGATGTCTAAAAATTTTTTTATGTTGCGCACATTTGTCCGCTCTAGATAGTCGGCCAGATCCTCCGATCGGACCTGCTGCAGTCTTTCTTCACGCTTCTTTAAAACTACTTTGCCTCGACTTAACTCCAGCGGCTGAATATCGCCCCAGGACAAAAAATGTGATTTGATCCTTATTCCAAAGGCGGCGTGGGCCCTGATCAATAACCGGTCAAGTTTGAGCCAGCGGAAAATCGCCAGCGTCCCGATATCTACACCGGAGATATACCAACCTTCCTTATCTTGGATAACCACGTCGTTGACGCGCACCACCTTATGTCCTTTAAGGTCGATAATCTGTTTGTCCAGCAGATTTTTTACCAAAAACAGCTCGTTTTCTTCCAGATCGCCCAAATTGTATTGTTTATTAATCCGTATACTCTGATCGATTCTGATTAATGCATTAAAAAGGATGGAGATTTTTTCTCGGTTGGGAGTGCGTACTACCAATTTAGTTAATCTTGGAAGTTGGTCCGCTTGGAAAATCAGATCTTCAAGAAAACCGACCAAAATACCATCCTCAGTGCTGACTTTTTTCCCTTTCAGTTCGGAAAAATAAAGCATAGGCGGTGCGCGCGGATAGAATCGAACTATCGCTCTGTTCTTTATCAGAGAACTGTTTTACCATTAAACTACGCGCGCTTATCCTTATTCATACCACTGCGCTGTCAACCATCTATTAATACTGTTACCGGCTTCGTTAGGTATTTACCTGCATCGGTAAATTTACTTTCATCCCTAACGTAGCTATCAAAGTATCTATTTGATAGCGAAGCGGTATCAATCGGTAAAGCTATTATATACCGACCGCAGTTCAATTTGCAAAGATAAATAGACAAACTTAGCGGAACGGTGCTTCAATGATATCGGCCGCCCCATCAGCCCCGTCGGAATCAGAATACAGCTCATTAAAGCGAACCAATGCCTTTCTGTATTCTGCCTGATGCGTTAGCATATCCCTTACCGATTCTACGATTGACGCTGTCTCAAGCTTTTTCCCTTTATCTTCAATATGTTTCCAGTTAAAGGTAAAAATTTCCCCTAAATCTTTGAGGGTTATTTTAAATAAGCAATGGCCCACACCCAGCTCCTCCATCCGGGCGCCATGGATAATCTGGTCGGGGTTGAAGGGCACGACCAATACCGGCGTTTGATTTTGGATCGCTTCAATCATGGTTCCATACCCACCGTGACAGACCATCAAGTCAACTTTTTTGGTAATCAGCTTGCCCGGCAAAAATTTTGCCACAAACAGGTTTTTCATCTTGGGGAAATCTTCCGGCTCGGCGATCATTCCGCCGCTGACAACCACACGATAACCCAACTTTACCAGATTAATGCTTAAATCAATCAGCTTGTCGTGGTCAAAACCCGTCCCTCCAAATGTCAGGTAGATTGTTTTGCCGTCACGATTAATTTTCTTTAACCAGAGCGGGGTTTCGCTTTTAAAACCGTCCCAGGAAAGCGGCCCGACATAGTGCAATTTTAAATCTTTCGCATTGGGAGGAAAATAAAACGAAGGCTCGGGCAAGATAAACGTTACTTTTCTAAACCAGTCGCGCCAACTGATATTAATTTTGTGTTCTTTAACGATTGTCATTAAAGGCTTAAGATAAGTCGTCAGGGCTAGCTGATAGATTGGCCCGATCAAAGGCTCAAGTAAGCGATAAATTAATTTAGGCAATCCGGGGTTGGGAAGACGAGCTCCTTCTGGCAAACTTTCGCCAAGAGAAAGAAAATACGTGGGGGTATTAGTAATTAATCCTGCGGCCAAAGCGGAAATACGGAAATCGACAATAATTGCATCTGGCTTATATTGTTTTATCATCTTTAACTCCTGCTTAACGAGCTCTTCGTGAAATTGATAGGTACTGAATAGTTTTATTCTGATAGTTACGTCATTGTCCATGTAACTTTTGATATCGATCATTTCGACTTGAGATGATTGAAACAGTTTTTGCTTGCGTTTGGAAAGAGCGAAGATCACCCGATGGCCGCGCCGCCCGAGCGCCTCGGCAACAGCCAGCGGCCTGACGATGTGGGCCAGTCCGATTTCGACTGGAAAAAAGAGAAATGTTTTTCGGTCTCTCACCATTTGTGAACCTTATACTTTATAACATTAAAACTTCATTAACTCTTTAACTCTCTAAACCCTTTAACCCTTAAATATACTTTTGCTATAATTATAACGTATCAAAAGAGGCCGCTTAGCTCAGTTGGCTAGAGCGTCTGATTTACATTCAGTAGGTCGGGGGTTCAAGTCCCTCAGCGGCCACATTACGAGACAGAACAAGGGCAAATTGGTTGGGAACAGCAAAAGCAGGCCCCAGTCTTGAGTTCGAAAAGCCTTGGAAGTGTGAGTATTTTCTTTTCATAATCAGCCAATATTTCTTTC